>ERZ869909.379-NODE-379-length-56573-cov-9.001398_pt1 | contig 56573 bp, 50 predicted proteins | sample MGYA00520892_ERZ869909 | MGnify/ENA primary metagenome ERZ869909 (study PRJEB32215, sample SAMEA104723947) | bioreactor metagenome | biome: bioreactor; feature: anaerobic bioreactor; material: water | place: China | collected 2015-03-12 ... | reverse complement strand
GGGGGGGGGCGGGGGAGGGGCGGTGGGGGGGGGGGGGGGGTGGGGGGGGGGCGTTGGCTCTACTCCGTCATTGCGAGGGCCGTAGGCCCGTGGCAATCCAGGCAACCCCCTCGTTAGAGGTAATGCCCGGCCTGGGCGGTTGCGGTAGAGTAGGGGCATGACGACGTTACAGGAATCATCGATGCTTACTCACCTCGACAGCCAGGGCCGGGCCAATATGGTCGATGTCACCGACAAGGCGGTGACTTTCCGTGAAGCCGTGGCGCAAAGCCGGGTGCGCATGCTCCCGCAAACCCTGGAGCTGATCCAGACCGGCGGCCATCCCAAGGGGGATGTATTTGCCGTAGCCCGGATCGCCGGTATCCAGGCGGCCAAACGCACCCATGAACTGATTCCGCTATGTCACCCGTTGCTGCTGACCGGGGTCAAGGTCGAACTGTTTGCCGAGGCGCCGGATGCGGTACGGATCGAGGCGCGCTGCAAACTGGCCGGTCAGACCGGGGTAGAGATGGAAGCCCTGACCGCCGCCAGTATCGCCGCACTGACCCTGTACGACATGTGCAAGGCGGTGGACAAGGGCATGGTGATCGAATCGACCCGGCTGCTCAGCAAGCACGGCGGCAAGAGTGGCGACTACCAGGCGGAGCCGGACTGATGCTGACCCTCAACTATTTCGCCCGTTACCGGGAAACCCTCAATTGTGATCAGGAGCAACTGCCCTGGTCGGCTGAACTCAATAGCGTTGTTGCGGTGCGTGACTTGCTGCTGGCCCGGGGTGAAGCCTGGCAGGTGCTGGCCGAGCCGCGTCTGATGTGCGCTCGCAATCAGGAATTGTGTGGTTTGGATGAGCCTTTGGCCGATGGCGATGAAGTAGCGTTTTTCCCGCCGGTAACCGGAGGCTGATATGGCGATACGGGTGCAGACGGCCTGCTTCGATCCTGGCCAGTTGCTCAACCAGTTGCATGCCGATCAGCTTGGGGTTGGTGCGGTGGTCGGGTTTGTTGGTTATGTGCGTGATTTTAATGACGGCCAGGAAGTGGCCGGCATGCTGCTTGAGCACTATCCAGGCATGACCGAAAAGGCGCTGGGCAAGATTGTCGATCTGGCCTGTGAGCGCTGGCCGCTGCTGACCGTTGAAGTGTTGCACCGGGTTGGACGCCTGGAGCCGGGTGAGCCAATCGTGTTTGTTGGCGTCAGCTCTGTCCACCGAGAGGCAGCGTTTGAGGCCTGTCATTTCATCATCGACTACCTCAAGACCCAGGCTCCATTCTGGAAAAAGGAAGACACCCCGGACGGCCCACGCTGGGTCGATGCCCGTGAAAGCGATGATGCGGCGTTGAAGCGCTGGGTTTGAGGTGGGGTGCTGTGTAGCTGCCCATGGATTGCCACGGGCCTGCGGCCCTCGCAATGACGGGGGAGGGAAGTGGGCATGGTGATGGGGGCTGTTGCTCCCAAGCCGTCATTGCGGGCCGCGTAGCGGCGTGGCAATCCAGGGGTGTTGTTGATGCGGGCGCTTGGATTGCCACGGGCCTTTGGCCCTCGCAATGACGGGGTTGGGCGGGGGCGGTGTGTGGTGATTGGGGCTGTTGCTCCCGGTCGTCATTGCGAGCCGCGTAGCGGCGTGGCAATCCAGGGTTTCGCTGCCCGGTCTTACAGGCTCGTATACAAATCGTTCCAGTGTGGGTTGCTTTCTTCAATCAGGCGGATTTTTCCTGCGCGGTTGCCGGCTTTTAGCTGTTTCTCTCGATTTATGGCTTCTGCCATTTGTTCATGTCTTTCATACCAGACCAGTTTGGTGAGTCCGTACCGGGAGGTGAAGCCGGGTACTGCTCCGGTTCGATGCTGCCAGGCGCGGGCATGTAGGTTGGAGGTGACGCCAACGTACAGTGTGCCGTTGGGTTTGTTGCTCATGATGTAGACGCAGGGTTCCCTGATCATACGGCCATCCTTGGGGTGCTTTCGGGAGGGGCAGTGTTGCGCAGGTTTGGTGGTGGGTGCAACCGGGGTGCGTATGAGGTGGCCTGTGGATTGCCACGGACCTGAGGTCCTCGCAATGACGGGTAGGTGGGGCGGTGTGTGGTGGTTGGGCTGTTACTCCCAGCCGTCATTGCGAGCCGCGCAGCGGCGTGGCAATCCAGGGTGTTGTTGATGCGGGCGCTTGGATTGCCACGGGCCTGCGGCCCTCGCAATGACGGGGTTGGGGCGGTGTGAGGGGGTAGTGCCATACCCCTCCAATGCTCCGGGTATGTACCTCCATAGGGCACTATCGGTCAGAGCTGATCAACTGCATGCTCAAAGCCAGATTTTCTAGGAGGTTTGGCTTATGGCCCACCTGGCTTCTCAGGCTTTTATTCCCTTGCGCATCGCTGTGCTGACGGTCAGCGATACCCGTACTCTGGAAACCGATGACTCCGGTCGCACTCTGGTTGAGCGCTTGCAGGCTGCAGGCCATGTGCTGGCTGACCGGCAGTTGGTGATCGACGATATCTACCTGCTGCGGGCCCAGGTGTCGCAGTGGATTGCTGCGCCGGACGTTCAGGTGGTGCTGATCACCGGGGGGACCGGGTTTACTGCGCGGGACAATACGCCCCAGGCCATCAGCCCGCTGCTGGACAAGAGCATGGATGGCTTTGGTGAGCTGTTTCGTCAGTTGTCGTTCCAGGAAATTGGTACTTCGACCGTGCAGTCCCGGGCGCTGGCCGGTTTTGCCAATGGCACGCTGGTGTGTTGTTTGCCGGGCTCGCCGGGTGCCTGTCGCACCGCATGGGATGGGATTCTGGCGCTGCAACTGGATAGCCGGACCCGACCGTGCAACGCCGTGCCGCATCTCAAGCCGATTGAACAGCAGGCGGCATGTTGCGGGAGTCGGTCATGAGCCAATGCGACTGCACGACCAGCCAGCATCTGTTGCCGCTGGAAGTAGCGCTGGCCCATCTGCTTGAGTTCATGCCGGACCCGCTGGTCAGCGAGCCGGTGGAGCTGCACCAGGCGCTTGGCCGGGTGCTGGCCATCGATCAGCACGCGCTGCTGGATGTGCCGGCCTGGGACAATAGTGCGATGGACGGTTACGCGTTGCGGGCCAGTGATCTGCCGGCTGCGGGCGGCTGGTTGCCGGTTTTGGGGCGGGTGGCGGCAGGTGGTCAGGCCGATCTTCTGGCGCCGCAGACGGCGGTGCGGATCTTTACCGGTGCACCATTGCCACCTGGGGCCGATAGTGTCGTGCCGCAGGAGCAGTGCCGGGTCGAAGGTGGGCAGGTTTTGCTGCCAGCATTGACGCCGGGTCAGCATGTTCGCCGTCAGGCTGAAGAATTGCGCCGTGGGGATCTTCTGGTGCCCAAAGGGCAGCGCTTGCGGGCTCAGGACATTGGCCTGCTGGCCAGTCATGGGCTGGCCCGGATACCGGTCTACCGGCGTCTGCGGGTCGCCTTGGTGAGCAGTGGTGATGAGCTGCGTGAGCCAGGGCAGCCGGTGGCCGGCGGGCAGATCTACGATGCCAATCGCTATACCTTGCTCAGTCTGTTGCAGGGCTGGGGGATGGAGGTGATCGATGGCGGATGCCTGGCCGATGATCTGGCGCTCACCCGTAACCGTCTGGCCGAACTGGCCGGGCAGGCTGACGTGCTGCTCAGTTCGGGTGGCGTCTCGGTTGGTGAGGAAGATCATCTGAAACTGGCAGTGCAGGATCTGGGCACTCTGCAACTGTGGCGGCTGGCGATTCAACCGGGCAAGCCGCTGGCCTTTGGCGAGGTGGCCGGGACGCCGTGGATCGGTTTGCCGGGGAACCCGGTGGCGGTTCTGGTTACCGCATTGATGGTAGCGCGGCCCTGGTTGCTAAAGGCTCAGGGCTGCCTGACCGACAACCCCATGCCGTATTTGCTGCCGGCCGGTTTTGACTGGCCCAAGGCCCGGCCACGACGTCAGTTTCTGCGTGGCCGCCGCGAGTCCTGTGCAACTGGCCAACAGGCGGTGCTGCACGAGAATCAGGGCTCGGCCATGCTCAGCGCGGCCTGTTGGGCCGCAGGGCTGGTGGAGATCGAGCCGGAGCGGACTCTGAAACAGGGAGATCTGGTGCGCTACTGGCCATTCGAGCAACTGCTTGTCTGACTCTGTTACATGTAACCTCAGCGAGGTGACAAACATGTCGTCTACATCTGAACACCCTTTGATCTACTCCTGTTCCGGCTGCTCCAATGTCGCGCAGTTGGCCAATAATCTGGCGCTGCGCCTGGATCGGGCCGGAGTGGCGGAAATGTCCTGTATTGCCGGCGTTGGTGGTGGCGTTGCGGCGCTGGTCAAGCTGGCCCGCTCCGGGCGTCCGATCGTTGCCATCGATGGCTGCCGGCTGCATTGCGTCAAGGCCTGCCTGGCTCGCTGCCAGGTGCAGCCGGATGAACACATCGTGCTGAGTGACCTGGGCCTGCGCAAACGCTTTGGCACGGACTGTACCCAGGAACAGGCTGACCTGCTTGAGGACCGGCTGGTCGAGCAGATCTGGGAGTTGAAGAACCGTATCGCCAGCGGCTGATCAGTTCAGGTGGTTTTCCACTACCCAGACCGCTGCTTCGGTGCGTGAGCGCATGCCCAGCTTGTTGAGCAGGCGTTTGACGTGAACCTTGACCGTACCTTCGGTGATATCCAGGCGGCGGGCGATCATCTTGTTGCTGTGACCCTTGGCGATCAGCTTGAGCACATCCTTTTCCCGCTTGGTCAGCGACGCGGCTGAACTTGGCTGATGCTTGCTGGGGCGCTCACGAATGGCCTGGGCCAGCACCATGGTCAGGTCCGGGCTCAAGGCCAACTGACCGTGGGCGGCCTTGCGGATCTGTTCGACCAGGTGATCGGCGTCCATGTCCTTGAGCAGATAGCCGTCGGCCCCCTGGCGCAGCGCCTCAAGCACATGGCCGTGCTCGTCAGAAACGGTGAACATCACGATCCGGGCATCGCAGCCGGCGTCGCGCAGTTGGCGGACGGTTTCGATGCCATCCATGCCGGGCATGTTCAGGTCCATCAGAATCAGGTCGGGCTCGTGCAGCTCGGCCAACTGCAGGGCTTCTGCACCGCTGCCGGCTTCACCAATCGGTTGCAGGTCGTCTTCCAGTTCCAGCAGGTCACGCAAACCGCGACGCATCATCGGGTGGTCGTCGACCAACAGAATGCGGGTGATGTCCTCTTCACTCATTTCAGACTGACTCCTGTCTCAGGGGGATTCGTCGATAGTCGGGGGCAAAGCGTAACCAGACCCGGGTGCCGCCGGCTTCGCGTGGGTCGATGCTGACCTCGCCATGCAGGCCTTCGGCACGTTCACGCAAAATGGTCAGCCCATAGTGACCGCTGGGGCTGACGCTGTCGCCAATGCCGATGCCGTTGTCCTCGATCTGGACATGGATCATGCCCTTGCGGTCCTGGTACAGGTTCAGCCAGCACTGGCTGGCCCTGGCGTGTTTGAGCACGTTGCTCAGGGCCTCGCGCACCACCTGCAGGCAGTGGATTTCCTCGTTGGGGGTCAGCGGGCAGTGATCGAGCTGATAGCTGAAATGAATGTCCAGCCCGGAGTTGCTGCTGAACTCTTCCACGGTGGCGTGCAGGGCTGGCTTGAGTCCGGGGGCGTTGACCTTGATGCGGAAGGTGGTGAGCAGTTCGCGCAGTTGTCGGTAGGCAGCATTCAATCCCTGTTCAATCTCGCCAGCGGTAGCGCTCAGGGTCTCGCTGTCGGCGCCACGTGCAGCCAGGCGTTTGAGTCGTGCCAGTTGCAGCTTTTGTGCTGACAGTGCCTGGGCCAGCGAGTCGTGCAGTTCGCGGGCGATGACTGCACGTTCTTCCATCAGCGCCATACGTGCCTGTTGTTCGCCCTGACCAGCAAGGCTGAGTGAGGCGGCAAACAGGTCTGCCAGGGTGAGCATCAACTGTTCCTGCCAGGGTTGCAGTGCCTGATCGGCCGGATGCTCAACCCGCAGGGTGCCCAGCTCGCTGGCCCCGGAGCGCATGGCAAAGCTGATCAGCCGGTTGCCGTTGGCCAGCAGCCCCTGGTTGGCCTGCGCCGGGCAGGCTGCACACTGGGGGAGGTCGCAATAGTAGGGTGGCAGCATATCGAGCGAACTGATAGCGGTGTGACTGCCGGCTTCCCCGGGGCGGTTCAGGCACAGGCTGACCGGGCCACTGCCCAGCGCTTCCTGCACTTTGCTGAGCAACTGCCCCATCATCTGACCGGGGTCCTGGGGCTGGCTGTAGAGCATCTGTGCGCCGTTGAACAGCAGTTGCAGGCTGGCGTTGCTGCGTTGCAGCTCGGCGGTCTTGTCGCTGACTTTTTGCTCCATTTCAGCGTAGAGCTCAGCCAGCTCCTGACTCATCTGGTTGAGCGTGCGAGCCAGCAGACTCAGCTCGGTATCACCCGCGACCACGACCCGGCTGCTGAAGTTGCCGCGCCCGATCTGCCGGGCCATGGCGGTCAGCGCGCGCAGCGGTGTCGCCAGGTTGTTGTGTAGACGGTTGATCAGCAAAAAGGCGATCAACACGATGATGAACAGGGTGCCGACCTGCAGTACCCGAATCACCCCCAGTTTGCGTTCCGAGGCTTCCTGCAAGCTGCGCACGAAACCGTCCAGCTCCTGGGTAAAGGCATCCAGTTCGCTGAGATAACGCGCCAGATCACGGGGCTGGTCGGCCAGTTGTGGGCGCATGGTATAGGCCCAATGGCTGACGATGGTGGCGTAGCGTTCCGGGAGCGCACTGTTGGGGTGGCGGCGCACGGTCAGCAGTAGCGCCGGCGAGGTCAGGGTATCGTCCAGTCGTTGCAGGCGTTCGGCCAGCCGCTCGTCATCGCCCTGGGTCGCAGTCAGAGCCAGACGGTAGGCCTGCATGCGCAGGCTGCCGGCCTGGTTGATGGCGGCGGCGTCACCTTCCAGGGCATCGGCCATGTACAGGTTGCCGAGCAGACTCAACACCGACACGCCGATGATCACCACAAACGCCAGCAACGTGTGGAACACCACCGAATGGCGGGGAGTGAGCGGGTCAGGCGGGGTGTTGGGCATGAGAGCTTGGCAGATTCTGGCGGCAGGTAGAACCAATTGTGCGCCAGACGCCGATTTTTGCAATCACCGGCGGTAGGTATCTCCAATAAGCCGGGCTGCTGGCGGGCTACTCCCTATGTTGTGTCTCAGTCTTTTAATTGTTTGATTTTAATGGATTTATTTTGTTTTAAGTAGGTATCCAAAAAGAGGTATGAGCCAGGTTTTGCCCGCCAGTGCGAAATGGTCGTGTTGATCCAGATCAAGTTTTGCCAGGCCACATCCCCTTAGCGTGCGAGCCATGGAGCCGGTATGGCCGGTCCCGACTTGCACCAGACAGAGGATGCGCCATGAGCATGATCAAGAAATGGGATGTGGAGGAACCGGTTTTCTGGGAGTCCACCGGCAAGAAAATTGCCAACCGCAATCTATGGATTTCTATCCCAAGTCTGCTGATGGGGTTCGCCATCTGGCTGATGTGGGGCATCGTCACCGTTCAGATGATCAACCTGGGCTTTCCCTTTGCTCCGGCTGAACTGTTCACCCTGACCGCCATCGCCGGCCTGACCGGGGCGACCCTGCGGATTCCGGCTTCGTTCATGATCCGCATCGCTGGCGGTCGCAACACCATCTTTCTGACCACCGCGCTGCTGATGATTCCGGCCGCTGGTGCTGGCATGGCGCTGCAAAATCCCAATACGCCGTTGTGGGTGTTTCAGTTGCTGGCCTTTCTCTCGGGTATCGGCGGCGGCAACTTCGCCTGCTCAATGAGCAACATCAGCGGTTTCTTTCCGAAGAACCAGCAGGGTCTGGCCCTGGGCCTGAATGCCGGGCTGGGCAATTTCGGGGTGACCACCATGCAGATTCTGATTCCGCTGGTGATGACCGCCGGGGTGTTTGGAGCTTTTGCCGGTGGTTCCATGGTGCTGACCCAGGACAGCGGCACCTTGATCGGACGTATTCCGGCCGGGACTGAAACCTGGATTCAGAACGCCGGTTGGGTCTGGCTGGTGTTCCTGATTCCGCTGGCGTTTGCCGGCTGGTTCGGCATGAACAACCTCGAGCCGATTACCCCCAATCCGGGCAGTGCCCTGAGTGCTTTCGGCAAGATTCTTGGCCTGTACGGCGTGGGCTTCATTGCCGCTGCGGTGGGCCTGTATCTGTATCTGCCGGCTCCGGTGGGGCTGGGGGTGCTCAATATGTGGCTGACCATGATCCTGATCATGGGGCTGACCCTGGGCTTGTTGCGGCTGCTGCCGGGCAGCATTCAGCCGAACATCAAGCGCCAGTTCGCGATCTTCCGCGACAAGCACACCTGGTCGATGAGCGTGCTGTACATCCTTACCTTCGGCTCCTTCATCGGTTTCTCGATGGCGCTGCCGCTGTCGATCACGGTGATCTTCGGCTTCGTTACCGAGGTGGCAGCCGACGGCACGGTAACCCGGGTGGCCAACCCCAATGCGCCCAGCGCGCTGACCTATGCCTGGATTGGCCCGTTCATCGGTGCGCTGATCCGCCCGCTGGGTGGCTGGATCTCTGACAAGGTTGGCGGCTCGATTGTCACCCAGGTGATCTCGGTGGTGATGGTCGCAGCCTCGGTGGCGGTCGGCTACGTGCTGCAGCAGGCCTACAGCTCCAGCCAGCCCGAGCAGTACTTCTTCCTGTTCCTGGTGCTGTTCCTGGTGCTGTTCGCTGCCAGTGGCATCGGCAACGGTTCGACCTTCCGCACCATCGGCGTGATCTACGACCGCGAGAAGGCTGGCCCGGTACTGGGCTGGACCTCGGCGGTAGCCGCCTACGGCTCCTTCGTTGCCCCGATCGTGATTGGTGAACAGGTCAAGGCCGGCACCCCGGAGGTGGCCATGTACGGGTTCGCGGTGTTCTACGCCCTGTGCCTGGTTCTCAACTGGTGGTTCTACCTGCGCCGCAACGCCTATGTGAAGAACCCCTGAGCGGAGACAGACCATGAGAATCATGATCGCTTACGACAACTCACGTAATTCCCGCAAGGCGCTGGATGCCACCATCGCCATGTTCAAGCCGCTCAACCCGCTGATCATGCTGATCGGGGTGGTTGAAGGCTCGTTGGACACCAGTGACGCCAGTTCCGAACTGTTCAGCCAGCAACGCGCCGAGTTCCAGGGCTTTCTGCGCGAAGCGGCCGAGCGGGTCGGTCAGGCCGGCCTCAATGCCGATGTGATTCTGGCCGAGGGCGACGCCCGCAAGATGATCCTCAAGGCCGCCGAGCACAAGAAGCCCGACCTGCTGGTGATTGCCCGTCACAGCAACGAGCCGGACGGTGGCTTCATATCGCGCTCGCTCAATCTGCTGGTCGATGAACTCGACTACATGACTTTTGGCAGTGTCAGTGCCTTCCTGGCGCGCCGGGCTCCGTGCCCGGTGCTGATCCAGGCTTGCCCCTGAGTTGCAAGGAGTAACGGAACATGAAAGTTGCTGATGTGTTCAAGTGGAAGAACCCGGAAATCAGGGCGCTGCATCTGACCTGGATCGCTTTCTACATCACTTTCTTCGTCTGGTTCGGCATGGCGCCGCTGGCTTCGAGCATGCTGAAAAGCCTCGACTGGCTGACCCCGGACGATATCAAGCTGTTTGCCATTGCCAACGTGGCGCTGACGATCCCGGCGCGGATCATCGTCGGGATGGCGCTGGACCGTTGGGGGCCGCGCCGGGTGTTCTCGGTGCTGCTGGTGGTTATGGCGCTGCCGGCGCTGTTCTTCGCCTTTGGTGACAGCCGCGTACAACTGCTGGTATCACGCCTGGTGCTCAGCTCGATTGGCGCCAGTTTTGTGGTCGGTATCCACATGACCGCCATGTGGTTCAAGCCCAAGGACATCGGTTTTGCCGAAGGCTTCTATGCCGGCTGGGGCAACTTCGGTTCGGCTGCTGCAGCCATGAGCCTGCCGGCTATCGCGATCCATATCTTCGGCGGTCCGGAAGGCTGGCGCTGGGCGATTGCCAGCTCGGCGCTGATCATGGCGGCCTACGGGGTCTACTACTGGTTTGCGATTTCCGACGGCCCGCCCGGTACCGTACATCACAAGCCGAAGAAGGCCAGTGCCATGGAGGTCAGTACCTGGGCCGACATGATCAAGCTGATCCTCTGGACCATCCCCATGGTCGGCGTGCTGGGCATCCTGGTCTGGCGGATTGAGGACATGGGCTACCTGTCAGCAACCGGCGCAACGATCTGCTACGTGGTGATTGCCCTGGTGGTGCTGTACCAGATCATCCAGATCCTGCGGGTCAACGTGCCGATCCTGAAGAAGGGTGTGCCGGAGGATGACAAGTATCCGTTCAACAGCGTCGCCGCGCTGAACTCGACCTATTTCGCCAACTTCGGTGCCGAGCTGGCGGTGGTGTCGATGCTGCCGATGTTCTTCGAATTGACCTGGGGGCTGACTCCGACCACCGCCGGGATCATTGCCGCCTCGTTCGCCTTCGTCAATCTGGTTGCCCGGCCAATGGGCGGGCTGGTGTCCGACCGTTTGGGTAATCGCCGCTTCGTGATGCTGGCCTACATGTTCGGTATCGGTGTCGGCTTCCTGATGATGGGGCTGATGAACGAGAAGTGGCCGTTGCTGGTTGCCGTGGCGGTGACTGTGGCCTGCTCGGTATTCGTGCAGGGGGCTGAGGGCGCGACCTTCGGCATCATCCCCTCGATCAAGCGGCGCATCACCGGGCAAATCTCGGGGATGGCGGGCGCGTATGGCAATGTCGGGGCGGTCTGCTACCTTACTCTCTATACGTTCGTATCCCCGTCGCAGTTCTTCATGATCATTGCCGCCGGGGCCTTCATCAGCTTCGCCCTCTGTTTTGTCTGGCTCAAGGAACCTGAGGGGGCGTTCTCCGAGGAGTACTACGTGTCCTCGGTGGATCGTGAGCTTGAGGCCCTCCGTCAACAGGAAGTGACGATCAAATAAAGCAAAAAACGGCAGCAGTTCCGCTAGTAATCCCGATAGCCACTGAACGGCTTATCCGTTCGGAATGAGGAGAACCACCATGAGCCATCTGCTCGATCAACTGCGCTTCTTCAAGAGGAAGCAGGGCGAATTCGCTGACGGTCACGGCGAGACCCGCGAGGAGTCGCGTGACTGGGAGAACGTCTACCGTGCGCGTTGGCAGTACGACAAAATCGTACGCTCGACCCACGGGGTCAACTGTACCGGGTCCTGTTCCTGGAAGATCTACGTCAAGAACGGTCTGATCACCTGGGAAACCCAGCAGACCGACTATCCGCGCACCCGTCCGGACCTGCCCAACCACGAGCCCCGTGGTTGCCCGCGCGGTGCCAGCTACAGCTGGTATATCTACAGCGCCAACCGGGTCAAGTATCCCAAGGTGCGCAAGTCGCTGCTCAAACTCTGGCGTGAGGCCCGGGCGGGCAAGACCCCGGTCGAGGCCTGGGCCAGTATTGTCGAGGATCCGGCCAAGTCCCGCTCGTACAAGAGCAAGCGTGGTCTGGGCGGCTTTGTGCGCTCCAGCTGGGAGGAAGTGACCGAGATCATCGCCGCTGCCAACGTCTATACCATCAAGCAGTACGGCCCGGATCGGGTGATTGGTTTCTCACCGATTCCGGCCATGTCGATGATCAGCTACGCCGCCGGCAGCCGCTATCTGTCGCTGATTGGCGGGGTGTGCATGAGCTTCTACGACTGGTACTGCGACCTGCCGCCGGCCTCGCCGATGGTCTGGGGCGAGCAGACCGACGTGCCGGAGTCGGCCGACTGGTACAACTCCAACTACATCATTGCCTGGGGCTCCAACGTACCGCAGACCCGGACCCCGGATGCGCACTTCTTCACTGAGGTGCGCTACAAGGGCACCAAGACCGTGGCGGTAACCCCGGACTACTCCGAGGTGGCCAAGCTCACCGACCTGTGGCTCAACCCCAAGCAGGGCACCGATGCGGCGTTGGCCCAGGCCATGAACCATGTGATCTTCAAGGAATTTCACCTGGAGAAACCCAGCGCCTATTTCACCGACTATGTGCGCCGCTATACCGACCTGCCAATGCTGGTGTTGCTTGAGCCTCTGGCCGGCGGCTATCAGCCGACCCGGTTCCTGCGCGCCTCCGATCTGGATGGCAAGCTTGGCCAGGACAACAATCCCGAGTGGAAAACCGTGGCGGTTGACGGCCCGACCGGCGAGCTGGTGTCGCCGTTGGGTTCGATCGGCTATCGCTGGGGCGAGTCCGGCAAATGGAATATCGAGGCCCGTGAAGGGCGTGACGGCCGCGATGTCGAGTTGCAACTGTCACAGCTCGACGGCGGCGAAGCGGTCGAGGTGGCCTTCCCGTATTTTGGCGGCCAACTGCACGAGCACTTCCAGCACGTCGAGGGCGAGGAGATTCAGCTGCGCCGGGTGCCGGCCCGCAGCCTGACCCTGGGCGATGGCCGGGCGGTCAAGGTCGCCACGGTATTTGATATTCAGGCCGCTGGTCTGGGTATTGACCGTGGCCTGGGTGGTGACAACGTTGCCAGCAGCTACGACGATGCCAGCGTGCCCGGCACCCCGGCCTGGCAGGAACAGATCACCGGTGTTGCGCGTGAGAAGGTGATCCAGATCGCCCGCGAGTTCGCCGATACTGCCGACAAGACCCATGGCCGGTCGATGATTATCGTCGGCGCGGCGATGAACCACTGGTACCACATGGACATGAACTACCGCGGCCTGATCAACATGCTGATGTTGTGCGGTTGCGTGGGTCAGACCGGGGGTGGCTGGGCGCACTACGTGGGTCAGGAAAAACTGCGGCCGCAGTGTGGCTGGCTGCCACTGGCCTTCGGCCTGGACTGGAGCCGTCCGCCGCGGCAGATGAACAGCACCAGCTTCTTCTACAACCACAGCTCGCAGTGGCGCCACGAGAAGATGAGCATTCATGAGGTGCTCTCACCCTTGGCCGACAAGAGCCAGTTCCCCGAGCACATGCTCGATTACAACATCCGCGCCGAGCGGGCCGGCTGGTTGCCCAGCGCGCCGCAGCTCAATCGCAATCCGCTGCAAATCTGCCGTGAAGCGGCAGCCAAAGGCCTGGAGCCGAAGGACTATGTACTGCAATCGTTGCAGGACGGCAGTCTGAAGTTCGCCTGTGAGCAGCCGGATAACCCAGACAACTTCCCGCGCAACCTGTTCATCTGGCGCTCCAACCTGCTGGGCAGCTCCGGCAAGGGCCATGAGTACATGCTCAAGTACCTGCTGGGCGCCGAGAAGCATGGCGTGCTCAACGAGGATCTGGGCAAGCGCGACGGCTTCAAGCCACATGAGGCCGAGTGGGTCGATGAGGGTGCGATCGGCAAGCTGGATCTGGTCACCACGCTGGACTTCCGCATGTCCAGTACCTGCGTGTATTCGGACATCGTGCTGCCGACCGCCACCTGGTACGAAAAGGACGATCTCAACACCTCGGACATGCACCCGTTCATCCATCCGCTGTCGCAGGCGGCGGACCCGGCCTGGGAGTCGAAGTCGGACTGGGAAATCTACAAGGCCATCGCCAAGAAGTTTTCCCAGGTGGCCGAGGGTGTGCTTGGGGTCGAACAGGATCTGGTCACCGTGCCGCTGCTGCATGACAGCCCCGGCGAACTGGCTCAGCCGTTCGGTGGTACCGATTGGAAAACCGCCGGTGAAGCGCCGGTACCGGGCAAGAACTGCCCGAACATGATGGTGGTCGAGCGTGACTACCCCAACACCTACAAGAAGTTCACCTCGCTTGGGCCGTTGATGGACAAGCTGGGTAACGGTGGCAAGGGAATCGGCTGGAATACCGAGCATGAGGTCGAGTTCCTCGGCAAGCTCAACCATGTGGTGCAGGAAGAGGGTGTCAGCCAGGGTCGGCCACAGATCAATACTGCCATTGATGCTGCTGAGGTCGTACTCAGCCTGGCACCCGAGACCAATGGTCATGTGGCGGTCAAGGCCTGGGCGGCACTGTCGAAATTCACCGGTCGCGATCACACCCATCTGGCACTGGCCAAGGAGCACGAAGCGATCCGCTTCCGTGACATTCAGGCGCAGCCGCGCAAGATCATTTCCAGCCCGACCTGGTCTGGCCTGGAAGACGAGAAGGTCAGTTACAACGCCGGCTACACCAACGTCCACGAGCTGATTCCATGGCGCACCATCACCGGTCGTCAGCAGTTCTATCAGGATCACCCGTGGATGCAGGCGTTCGGTGAGCAGTTGATGAGCTATCGCCCGCCGATCAACACCCGCACCATTGAGTACGTCAAGGGCAAGAAGCCCAACGGCAATACTGAGATCGTGCTGAACTGGATCACCCCGCACCAGAAGTGGGGCATCCACAGCACCTATTCGGACAACCTGATCATGCTCACTCTCAGTCGGGGTGGGCCGATCATCTGGCTGTCGGAAATCGATGCCAAAAAAGCCGGTATCGAAGACAACGACTGGGTTGAGTGCTTCAACGCCAACGGTGCGCTGGTCGCCCGGGCGGTGGTCAGTCAACGGGTCAAGGAGGGCATGGTGATGATGTACCACGCCCAGGAACGGATCGTGAACATGCCGGGAAGTGAAATGACCGGTACTCGTGGCGGTCACCACAACTCGGTCACCCGGGTGGTGCTCAAGCCGACTCACATGATCGGTGGTTATGCCCAGCAGGCCTATGGTTTCAACTACTACGGCACCGTGGGCTGCAACCGTGACGAGTTCGTTGTGGTACGCAAGATGAGCAAGGTCGACTGGCTGGATGGCCCCAATGGGGACGCTCTGCCGCAACCCTTGCCGCGTGATATCGACTGAGGAGACAGCCATGAAGATTCGTTCACAAGTGGGCATGGTGCTGAACCTGGACAAGTGCATTGGCTGCCATACCTGCTCGATTACCTGCAAGAACGTCTGGACCAGCCGTGAAGGCATGGAGTACGCCTGGTTCAACAACGTCGAGACCAAACCCGGCATTGGCTATCCCAAGGAATGGGAGAACCAGGACAAGTGGAAGGGCGGCTGGGTCCGCAACAAGGACGGCTCGATCAACCCGAAGATCGGTGGCAAGTTCCGGGTGCTGGCGAACATCTTCGCCAACCCCGACATGCCGACCATCGACGACTACTACGAGCCGTTCGATTTTGACTACCAGCATCTGCACACCGCGCCCGAGTCGGCCCACCAGCCGACCGCCAGGCCGCGTTCGGCGATTTCCGGCAAGCGGATGGAGAAGATCGAATGGGGCCCGAACTGGGAAGAAATTCTTGGCACCGAGTTCGCCAAACGGCGCAAGGACAAGAACTTCGACCAGGTCCAGGCCGACATCTACGGTGAGTATGAAAACACCTTCATGATGTACTTGCCGCGCCTGTGCGAGCACTGCCTGAACCCGGCCTGTGCGGCCGCCTGCCCGAGTGGCGCGATCTATAAGCGCGAAGAGGATGGCATCGTTCTGATCGACCAGGAAAAGTGCCGCGGCTGGCGCATGTGCATCAGCGGCTGCCCGTACAAGAAGATCTACTTCAACTGGAAGAGCGGCAAATCCGAGAAGTGCATTTTCTGTTACCCGCGGATCGAGTCGGGTATGCCGACCGTCTGCTCGGAAACCTGTGTTGGCCGGATTCGCTACCTTGGCGTACTGCTGTACGACGCCGACCGGATTCATGAGGTGGCCAGTACCCCGAACGAGCAGGACCTGTACCAGAAGCAACTGGAGATTTTTCTTGATCCGCATGATCCCAAGGTGATCAAGCAGGCGCTGGCCGATGGCGTGCCGATGTCGGTGATCGAGGCGGCGCAGCAATCGCCGGTGTACAAGCTGGCGGTGGACTGGAAGCTGGCGCTGCCGCTGCACCCGGAATACCGCACGCTGCCGATGGTCTGGTACGTGCCGCCACTGTCGCCGATCCAGAATGCAGCCGAGGCTGGCAAGGTCGGGATGAACGGCATTCTGCCGGATGTCGACAGCCTGCGCATTCCGCTGCGCTATCTGGCCAACCTGCTGACTGCCGGTGATGAAGCGCCGGTCAAGCTGGCGCTCAAGCGTCTGCTGGCCATGCGCGTGTACAAGCGGGCCCAGCAGGTCGACGGGGTGGAAGATCTCAAGGCACTGCAAGAGGTGGGTCTGACCAAGGCGCTGGCCGAGGACATGTACCGCTATCTGGCGATTGCCAACTACGAGGACCGCTACGTGATCCCCACCGCGCACCGCGAAGAGGCGCTGAGCGAAGTCTTTGCCGAGCGCAATGGCTGTGGCTTCAGCTTCGGCAGCGGCTGCAATGGCAGTTCCGAGGTCAACATGTTCGGTGGCAAGAAGGCCAGCCGCCGTGACGTGCTCAAGACCGTGCAGATCTGGGAGAACTGAACATGCGAATTCTCAAGGTAATTTCCCTGTTGCTCGATTACCCCGAGGCCGCCGTCCAGGCGGCCCGGGATGAGCTGAGCCAAGCGATTGCCGCTGCCCGGGAGATCAGCCCGGTCCAGCGTCAGGCCCTGCAGGCGCTGCTGGAGCGTGTCGCCGGCCAGCCATTGCTGGACGTGCAGGAAGCCTGGACCGAGCTGTTCGAGCGTGGCCGCTACCTGTCGCTGTTGCTGTTCGAACATGTGCATGGCGAGTCGCGCGACCGTGGTCAGGCGATGGTTGATCTGATGGCCCAGTATGAGGCCGCCGGTTTTGCCATCGGGGTCAAGGAGCTGCCGGACTACATCCCGCTGTACCTGGAGTTTCTTGCCAGTCGAGAGGATCTGGAGGCCCGCGAAGGTCTGGCCGATGTACAGCACCTGCTGGCGCTGCTGGCTGCCCGGTTGGCCGAGCGTGAGTCGGACTATGCCGCCTGCTTGCAGGCGCTGTTGCAGATTGCCGGGTGTGAGCCGGAAACGGCCACCGCCGGTATCGAACCGGGTCAGCCCGATCACAGTCTGGAAGCACTCGACCGGGACTGGCAGGAAGAGGAAGTGACCTTCCTCAATGGCGACAGCCAGGGCTCCTGCGGCACCAGCCGGGCACCGGGCAAACCGCGTGAAGAACAGGCGGTGCCGGTGCATTGGGTCGGGTTCAACGATAACGCCGTATCGGCCGGCAAGGCCTAGGAGGCAAGCATGTCAAACTTCAATTTTCTTCTGTTCGGCGTGTATCCCTACATTGCCCTGGCGGTGTTTGTGATCGGCAGTTGGGCGCGCTTCGATCTGTCGCAATACACCTGGAAGGCGCACTCCAGTCAGCTTATGCATGACAAGGGCCTGCGTCTGGCCAGCAACCTGTTCCATATTGGCATCCTGTTCATTCTGGCCGGGCACTTTGTTGGCCTGCTGATCCCGGAGGCGATTTATCACCATGTCATCAGCACCTCGAACAAGCAGTTGCTGGCGATGGTGTCGGGCGGGTTCTTCGGCATCCTGTGCCTGATCGGTCTGCTCATGCTGATTCACCGGCGCATGACCAACCCGCGGGTACGTGCCCAGTCGAGCTTCTCGGACATCATGATTCTCTGGGTGTTGCTGGCGCAACTGCTGCTGGGTCTGGCCACCATTCCGGCCTCGGCCGGACACATGGATGGCTCGGTGATGGTGTTGCTGGCCAACTGGGCACAGTACACCGTGACCTTCCAGCCGTTCCTGGCGGCTGCGTCGATCGAGCCGGTCAGCCTGGTCTACAAACTGCATGTGTTCCTCGGCCTGACGCTGTTCGTACTGTTCCCCTTTACCCGGCTGGTGCACATCATCAGTGCCCCGGTGTGGTATCTGGGTCGCCGTTATCAGATCGTCCGTCAACGTGGTTGAGAGCCTGGTGCGTGCGGGGCAGTTACCCGCACGCTTTCAGACCCGTACAGGAGTAGAGCGATGAACAACGCTGCGATCATTGCCAGCAGTGAGCGTGCCGAGTGGCCGCAGGTCAGGGTCAACGGTATCGAGCTGGACCCCGAGGCGATTGCCCGGGAAATGCAGTATCACCCGGCCGAGAATCGTGAAGATGCGATTTATCTGGCGGCTCAGGCACTGGTCATTCGAGAGTTGCTGGACCAGCGGGCTGCCGAGTTGGGTGTGGAAGTACGGCCCGCTGCGGGTGAAACGGCCGAAGAGGCCCTGATTCGTGGCTTGCTGGAGCGTGAGGTGCAGGTGCCGGAAGCTGATGAGGCCAGCCTGCAACGTTTCTACCAGGCCAATCAGGCGCGCTATTGCAGTGCTCCACTGGTGGCGGCCAGTCATATCCTGCTGGCCGTGCCGGCCGAAGATGCGGTGGGGCGCAGCCAGCAGCGTGAGGTGGCGTTGCAGTTGATCAGCCAGTTGCAGGAGGCGCCCGAGCGGTTTGCCGAACTGACCAAGCGGCATTCCGATTGCCCATCCAAAGAGCAGGGCGGGGCGCTGGGCCAGATCAGCCAGGGTCAGACCGTGCCCGAGTTCGAGCGGCAGTTGCTGCGTCTGCCAGAAGGCTTGTCGGCGCAGCCACTGGAGTCGCGTTACGGTCTGCATATCGTCAGGGTCGATCAGCGTATTGATGGCCGCCAACTGCCCTATGAGCATGTTCGCGACAGCATCGCCCGGGAGCTGGGTGAGCGGGTCTGGCGCAAGGCGGTAGTGCAGTATCTGGAAACCCTGATGGCTGAGGCCGAGATCGAAGGTATCGTTCTGCGTGCCGCTGATTCGCCACTGGTGCAATAGGAGGGCGTCATGACTGAGGCAGCGCTGATCGACGGCCTGGGCCGACGTATCGATTATCTGCGGCTGTCGGTGACCGACCGCTGCGACTTTCGCTGCGTCTACTGCATGGCCGAGGATATGACCTTTCTGCCACGCCAGCAGGTCTTGAGCCTGGAGGAGATTGAACGGCTGGCCCGGCTGTTCGTCGCCCGCGGGGTGAAAAAAATCCGCCTGACCGGCGGCGAACCACTGGTGCGTCAGGGTATTGTCGGGTTGTGTGAGCGCATCAGCGCGCTGCCCGGTTTGCGTGAACTGGTTATGACCAGCAACGGCTCGCAACTGGTCAAGCTGGCCCGGCCGTTGGCCGATGCCGGTGTCAAACGCCTGAACATCAGTCTCGATAGCCTCGACCCCGCCCGTTTCCGGGCGATCACCCGCACTGGCGAGCTGGCGCAGGTATTGGCCGGGATCGAGGCCGCGCGTAGTGCGGGTTTCGAACGCATCAAGCTCAATGTGGTGGCGATGAAAGGGCGCAATGCCGACGAAGTCCCGGCGCTGGTCGACTACGCCCTGAACCACGGGCTGGATATCAGTTTCATCGAGGAGATGCCGCTGGGCGAAGTGGGCCGTTCACGCGCTGAGTCGCTGTGCAGCAGCGATGAAGTCCGTGCCCGGATCGCTGAACGCTACAGTTTGCTCGACAGCACCGAAAGCACCGGTGGCCCGGCCCGTTATGTGCGGGTAGCGGATTACCCGGCCTCGCGTATCGGTTTCATCTCGCCGCACTCGCACAACTTCTGCGCCAGTTGCAACCGCGTGCGGCTGACTGCCGAAGGTCGGCTGCTGCTGTGCCTGGGGCATGAAAACGCCATTGATCTGCGCGCGCTGGTGCGCCGCCACCCGACCACTGACGCACCGATTCATCAGGCCCTGGACCGGGCCATGCAGCTCAAACCGGCCCGTCACCAGTTCGAAGTGGATCAGGTACAGATTCTGCGGTTCATGAACGCCAGTGGTGGCTGACCGGCAAAGATCATCTCCCTTGGGGCCGCATGAGCGGCCCATTTTTTACCTCCCTCAGCACGGCGCGGGTGCTCCGCGCCGGGCATAGAACCACCAGGTTACGGCAATGCAGCTGGCGTAGAACAGGATGAAGCCGATGAAGGCCGCGGCCACGCTGCCAGTGAGTTCAATGGAGCTGCCGTAGGCCTTGGGGATGAAGAAACCGCCATAGGCGGCAATCGCCGAGATGAAACCGATGACCGCCGCCGATTCGCGGTTGGCGGCCTTCTGGGCCTCTTCGGCGCGTTCGTTGCCCAGCTCGCGCAGTAGCAGATCATGGAAAATCACCGGAACCATGCGGAAGGTCGAGCCGTTACCGATACCCGAGCAGACGAACAGCAGCAGGAACATGGCAAAGAAGCCCCAGAAGTTACCGCTCCCTTGGTCGCTCGGCAGAAAGCTCAGCACACCGATGACCCCGCCGATCATGACCACGAAGGCCCAGAGGGTTACTTGTGCGCCACCAAGCCTGTCGGCCATGGCACCGCCGACCGGGCGCGCCAGAGCGCCAACCAGAGGCCCAAGGAAGGCATACTTGACCGGGTCCATTTCCGGGAACTGCATGCCGGCCAGCAACGGGAAACCGGCGGCAAAACCGATGAAACTGCCGAACATGCCCATATACAGCTAGCACATCAGCCAGTTGTGCTGACGCTTGAAGATCACCGCCTGATCCTTGAAGCTGGCCTTGGCGTCGGCGATGTCGTTCATGCCGAACCAGGCCGCCAGGGCGGCCACTACGATCAGTGGCACCCAGATGAAGGCGGCGTTCTGCAGCCAGACCGGATTGCCAGCGTTGCTGCCCTCCTGAATGATCAGCGGCTCACCGGCCATGCCGCCGAAGACGCTGCTGGCAATGGCCAGCGGTGCCAGCAACTGCATGGCGGACACCCCGAGGTTGCCGAGCCCGGCATTCATGCCCATGGCTGCGCCCTTGTGTGCCTGCGGGTAGAAGAAGCTGATATTGGCCATGCTGGAGGCAAAATTGCCGCCACCAAAACCGCACAGCAAGGCCAGGATTAGCATAATCAGGTAGGGCGTATCCGGATTTTGCACCGCAACCCCGATCCACAGGCAGGGCAGCAGCAGGCTGGCGGTGGATAATGCCGTCCAGCGCCGACCACCGAAGATCGGCACCATGAAACTGTAGAAGATCCGTAAGGTGGCGCCGGACAGTGCCGGCAAGGCGGCCAGCCAAAACAACTGGTTGGCGCTGTAACTGAAGCCCAGGGCTGGCAGCTTTACTACCAGAATGCTCCAGATGGTCCAGACCGCGAAGGCCAGCAACAGGTTGGGGATCGAGATCCACAGGTTGCGAGTGGCGATGCGTCGCCCCGTTGTGTCCCAGAACTCTGGATCTTCCGGACGCCAGTCGTCCAGCACAAAGGCCTTGGGTGTGGCCAGCTCCGGCAGATCGGTCGAGACTTGCTGGGTTTGCCATTCGATCCGCTCGGCCCGGCGAATACTGTAGTGCATCCAGCCCAGTGCCGCAGCGACGATCAGAAACAGCAGCATGAAGCTGCTTTGCCAGATGCCGATGACGTCATTGAGCATGCCGAAGGTCAGTGGCAGGCAAAAACCGCCCAGCCCCCCCACCATGCCGACCACCCCGCCAACCGCGCCGACATGCTTGGGATAGTAGACCGGAATATGTTTGAACACCGCCGCCTTGCCCAGCGACATGAAGAATCCGAGGATGAAGATCAGCACGGTGAAGGCATACAGGCTGATTTCAAGATGAAAGCGAACCTCGCCCTGGACACCTGCAATGATGAAGTCGGTAGCCGGATAGCTGAGCACAAAGGTGCAGGCTACCGAAGCCAGAAAGGTCCAGTACATGACCTTGCGGGCGCCGTAGCGGTCTGACAGCACCCCGCCGAGAATGCGAAACAGCGAGGCCGGCACGGTATAGAGTGCGGCAATGATCCCGGCGGTCTTGATGTCGACCTTATAGACGCCCATCAGGTAGTGCGGCAGCCACAGGGCCAGGGCAACGAAAGCGCCAAACACAAAGAAGTAATACAGCGAGAAGCGCCAGACCCTGGGGTCGGCCAGGGGCGAGAGTTGCTCGAGCATTCCCGGCGCGCCTTGTTGTCTGCGTTCGGCGGCCAGAGGGTCTTCACGGGCGGCGAGCAAAAACACCACGCCCATGATGGCCAGGATCGCTGCATAGACCTGAGCCGTTCCCTGCCAGCCGAGGGCGACCAGCAGAAAGGGGGCGGCGAAGTTGGTGACCCCCGCGCCGACATTGCCGGCGCCGAAGATGCCCAGCGCCGTGCCTTGACGCTCGGGCTCGAACCAGGCGGCGGTGTAGGTCACGCCGACAATGAAGGCGCCCCCTGCCAGGCCTACACCCAGTGCGCCGAGCAGCAGCATGGGGTAATTCTGTGCATAGGTCAGCAGGTAGGTGCAGGCGGCGCTGGTCAGCATCAGCAGGCCGAATACCCAGCGGCCGCCATAGCGGTCGGTCCAGATCCCCAGAAACAGCCGGCTGATCGAACCGGTCAGTACTGGCGTGGCCATTAGCAGGCCGAGCTGGGTATCACTCAGGCCGAACTCGGTTTTCATGCTCAGGCCGATGATGGAAAACACCGTCCAGACCGCAAAGCACAACGTGAAGGCCAGGGTGGACAGGCCCAGAGCCTGATATTGCCGGCTCCGTGGCACAGGGGTGGGCAAGGCCATGAAGTTCTCCTTTCCTTCATTACACAGTCAGATATGAACGCCGTCAGGTCTAACTGTAGTAGAGGCAGGCGATCTATCCAGTGTGGCTGGAGGGCTCCGGCCGGGTCCAAAGCCACAGCGCGACGCACAGCAGGAAGGCCGGCAACAGCCAGCGCAGCAGTTGTGGTGCTGGGAGCAGCCAGATCATCAGCACGCTGCTGAGCATCAGGGCACTGGCCAGCCATTTGGCCTTGCGCGGAACGGCCCGGTGCTCGCGCCAGTTACGGATCAGCGGACCGTAATGCGGGTGGGCGAGCAGGCGGGCTTCCAGTTCAGGCCAGCCGCGGGCGCCAGCCCAGGCCGCTACCAGAAGAAAGGGCGTGGTCGGCAGGCCGGGCAGTACTACGCCAAGAGTGGCCAGGCCGAGACAAAGAGAGGCCAGTGTGCGCCAAAACCAGAACATGGGTGGGGTTGGTTCTCCGGGTCAGGATCGGTCGCTGCAAAGTATAGGCTTCCCAGTGTCTGCTGGAACGTTCGAGCAGTCTCCCTGGGAGAATTCATTGAGCAGCCGCGACAGGCTGGGAATCCGGATATGCCGTGCCTTGCTCTCGATCAGCCCGCGTTCGCGCAGGTTGGCCATGGCCCGTGACAGGGTTTCCGGCTTGATTGACAGCCGCGCGGCGATCAGGCCCTTGGGCAGCATCAGGTCGATGGCGGCGCTGTCCTGCGAATGGTCCTTGACCTGGCCAGCCAGGTACAGGGCCAGGCGTTGAGTGGCATTTTGCAACGTCAGATTTTCCAGTTCGTCCAGGCGTTGATGCAGACGAATGCTCAGATGGCCGAGCAGGTGCAGGCAGGTTTGTGGGTTTTCCTGCAAGTGATGCAGCATCAGGCGGTTGGAGAAGGCGACCAGTTTGACCGCATCCAGGGTTTCGGCGCAGACCGGATAAACCGACTTGCGCATGAACATCACCGCTTCCGCGAAGGTGTGGCCCGGCTGGATGATTTCCACCACCTTTTCCTTGCCATCGGCTGATATGCGGTACAGCTTGACGCGGCCCTCCAGCACCATGAAGAAACGCTCGGCAGGATCGCTCTGGCGCAGAATCTGCGCGTGGGCGTGATACTCACGGTAGTGAGCGTCGGCCAGCAGTTGCTCTTGCACTGCGGGGCTGAAATGAGCCAGCAGTGGGTGGTGGAGGACCTGCAGGCGGTGCGGTTTGCTGAGTGGCATGAGCGTTCCATCATCGAAGGCAGGGTTTCAGAGTAAATTCTTGACGGCCATCAAGCCATGCCCCCAAAGAGGTAACCGGTTCGCAGCTTAGCCTGGCTTTCCATCTGCACGTGGGGCCCAGAGCATGGGCGTGTAATGGCAGAGAAACAGGACAAAGGCTGCTGTCCAGCACAGGCTACTCAGCCAGAAACCGGCCAGCGGCTGACTGGGCGCCAGCCAGACGCGCAGTGGTACCGCCAGATTGAGCAGGGCGAAGGCCACTCCCATGCTGACGGGTGGCTGCAGCGGCCGGCCTGTGTGGCCGAGACTGACTCTGGCAATCATGGCCAGAATCATGCCGGCCATGGCCCCGATGGTCAGCAGATGCAGGCCCTGGCTGAAGCCGGGACGCCAGCCCAGATGCCAGAAGCCGTTGACCAGCAGGGCCAGCACCAGCCAGGCATAAGCCAGGTGCAGGGACCAGAGCAGCGGCACGCGCCAGATACCCGGGTGGTGCCAGCGCAGCAGGCGGATCAGGTGTCCCGCGGCCAACCCCAGAAATAGTGCGGCTTGCCAGGGAGCGGCAACCAGTCCGATACCGCTGAGTATCAACAGTGCCAGCAACAAGCCGCCGAGCAACAGAGCATGATCAAGCCAGGGCCAGGCCGTGACCTGGGCGTTCAGCCCCAGCCCGCGACTGGTGAAGAAGGGGATGACCCGGCCACCGATCAGGCCGATCAGCGCGGCAATTAACCAGATGGCCGCCAGCGCGCCTTGGCGTTGCAGGCCGTGATCGTTGCGTTGCAGGCCGATCAGGCTGATCAGATTGCACAGTGTCAGCAGGCCGAGCACCAGCACGATTGGGTAATTGCGTACCTGACGCACTTGCCACAGACGCAGGCCAAGCACGATCGCCACGGCCGGCAGGAAGATCAGGTCCAGGGGGATCAGCAACCAGTTGGGCGCGCCGACCAGCCAGGCGAGGCGGGCAGCCAGCCACAGCCCGGCCAGGAGTGCCAGAGGACGCCCGGCCAGGCCCGCGATGCCGGTCCAGTTCTGCACGGCAGTCAGCAGAAAACCGGCCACAATGGCCACGGCGAAGCCGAAGGGCATTTCATGCCGGTGCCAGGCCAGCCAGCCACCGGCCGGCTGCCAGTCGATCAGGCCGAACAGGGCGGCGACCCACAAGGGGACCGCCAGTGCAGCGTACAGGCTGCCGGCCAGAAAAAAGGGGCGAAAGCCCAGACCGAATAGGGCCATGGAAATCTCCTTGCTGTTGCCGCATGCTGCCGTTGCGGAGCGGTTGCGACAATATGTCCTTGGGGGTACCTCGGTAGCAGCCTTTATTTGGGAGGTACTTCTAGTAAGCTGAAACCAGCCATGGCCGACGGACCCGAACAATGACCTATCTGCTACTCAAGAGCCTGCATTTGCTGATGGCTATCGCTTTCATTGGCACACTGTTTTTCCAGGTTCTGATTCTCTGGCCTGCCGCACGCGAACTGGAGCCAGCCAGCCGAACCAAGCTGGCGGAGTTGCTGGGCCAGCGGGCGCGCCATGTCATCCACTGGGTGGCCTTACTGCTGTATGGCGCGGGCATCGCCCTGGCCTGGCCCTATCGACGGTTGCTGGCCGACCCGCTGGCGACCACCTTCGGCACGCTGCTGAGTCTTAAAATTCTGCTGGCGCTACTGATCATCGGTCATTACGTGGCGTTGATCGTGTTGCGCCGCCGCCAGTTGATTGCCGAGCGCGGCATGCACTGGCTGAACGTCAGTCTGTTGCTGCATGCCGTGCTGCTGGTTATCTGTGCCAAGGCGATGTTCGTGCTGTAACGCCAGTCAGGCCTGGAACAGGATGTTGTTTTCCAGATGAATGTGCTGCATCAGGTCCTGGCGCAGTTCTTCCAGCCCGCGGTACAGCGCCTGCCAGGTGTTGCAGGCGCCGGGTGGCGGGGTAATGTCGTTGGTCAGGTTGATAACCCCTTCGAGCGCATCGCCATGCTGCTCATGCTCGAAGCGCATCACGCTGATGGGGCCGGAGGCCATGGCGGCATGCCCGCGGGCCAATAACGGGAACAGGATCTGCTCCTCTTTCAGCATGTGGCTTTCCAGTTCCTGAAGCATGGCGCACAGATGATCGGCCAGGCCGTTGGGGCACTCGGGCCGGTCACCATGTACCTGCTCGACCCGGCGGGCCAGGCGAATCAGTTCCGGCAGTTGCTCGCGGTGCCGGGCATGATAGCGATGCAGAATGTGATCAATCAGTTCCGCGGCACTGGCGCTGCTCCAGTCCTGGGCATCGCCGGGGCCGGCGCTCAGGCGCTGCAATTCATTGATCACGGCATCCGGCTCCAGGCCTTTGCGGGAGCTGGCTTCGGCCAGGGTCCGATGACCATTGCAGCAGAAGTCCAGGCGGTAGTCGTGAAACACCTTGGTGGCGCCGGGAATACTGCGGGCCAGGTCGCCCAAAGGGCTGTTGAGATAGTCGATGTTCATGCACTTGCTCCGTTCAGTGGATCTGACTGAACCATGGCAAGCTCTGTGCCAGTTTTTAAATTTTTGATATTTATGGGTATTTTAATTTTTATGGTCATTATTACCTATCAAAAATAGGGTTTATTTGACCGTCATAGGGTAGATTGAACCATGATCGACAAGCTGCTTTTACCTGACTTGGTTGCGGATCTGCCCGCTGCGGTACGTTTGCAGCGCCTAGTGCACGTATTGCGCGAGGCGTTTGCCTGTGGCGCGGTGGTGCTGCTACAGCGCGAAGATGACTGCCTGCGGCCTCTGGCGGCGGTGGGGTTGGTGCAGGATGCGCTGGGCCGGCGTTTCGAGATTGCACGCCACCCACGTCTGGCAGCCTTGCTGTCGCGCCGTGAGCCGACCTGGTTCGAGCCGGGCAGCCCGCTACCGGATCCTTATGACGGCTTGCTCGACGACAGCCCCGGTGCGCCGCTGCCGGTACACGATTGCATGGGTGTCAGTCTGTATGTGGAAGGTGAGTTGTGGGGGGCTCTGACCTTTGACGCACTGCGTGCCGGCACCTTTGACGAACAGGCCCGGTTGCGTCTGCAGGAGTTGTTGCCGCTGGTTGAGGCGCTACTGCGGGTAACTCGCCTGGAGCAGGAAAACCGGGCCTTGCGCCTGGACCGGGTGACTGCGCCCGAGACGCTGCCTGGTCGCTTCGAGCACGGCATTGTCGGCCAGAGCCCGGCGCTCACCCGCTTGCTTGAGGAACTGGCAGTGGTGGCCGATTCAGACTTGCCGGTACTGTTGAGTGGCGAAACCGGGGTGGGCAAGGAGTTGTTTGCCCATTGGCTGCATCGCCACTCGGCGCGTGCGGATAAACCGTTGGTTCAGGTCAACTGTGCGGCGTTGCCGGAGTCGCTGGCTGAAAGTGAGCTGTTCGGCCATGTCAAAGGCGCATTCTCCGGGGCGGCCAACGATCGCAGTGGCCGATTCGATGCCGCTGACGGCGGCACCCTGTTTCTCGATGAGGTCGGTGAGTTGCCTCTGAGTGTCCAGGCCAAGCTGCTGAGAACCCTGCAAAATGGCGAGATTCAGCGTTTGGGCGCTGACCAGCCGTTGCGGGTTGATGTGCGGATCATCGCAGCCACCAACCGTAATCTGGCCGACTCGGTGGCCAAGGGCGACTTCAGGGCTGATCTGTACCACCGGCTTTCGGTCTACCCGGTGCCGATCCCGGCCCTGCGTGAGCGTGGCAATGACATCCTGCTGCTGGCCGGGCACTTTCTTGAACTCAATCGGGCGCGTCTGGGCGTGCGCAGCCTGCGTCTGGCCAGCGATGCCGAACAGGCACTGCTGGCCTATGACTGGCCCGGCAATGTGCGTGAGCTTGAGCACGTGATCAGTCGGGCGGCGATCCGGGCGTTGGGGCGTGAAGGCTCGCGCCAGGCCATGCTGGTCCTGGATACGGGAGTATTGGATGTGCCGGCCAGTGTCGCCCCGGTGCTCAGGGACGAACGCAGTGTTGGCGCGGCACCTACGGGTGTGCAGCCCATGCGTATCAGCGTGGACAGTTGTCAGCGCGAGCAGATTCGCCGGGCACTGGCGGTGACCGATGGCAACTGGAGCGCCGCGGCGCGAATGCTGGATCTGGACCCGAGCAACCTGCACAAATTGGCTCGGCGGCTGGGGCTGAAAAGCCTCGGTGAGTGACCGGTGGTACAGGCAAATGGCGCACCGTTGATATGCGTCAAGGTGTCGGCAAGGCGCTGGCGGTAGGCTGTACGACATCAGAGTCATACATTCGGAGCGTCCTCCCATGTTCAATACCATCCGCTGGGATGCCGAACTCATCCGCCGTTACGATACCGCAGGGCCGCGCTATACCTCCTATCCCACCGCCGTGCAGTTTCATGACGGTGTCGAGCCTGCCGATCTGCTTCAGGCGCTGGAAGGTAGCCGCTTTGCACGCCGGCCACTGTCGCTGTACGTGCATGTGCCGTTCTGTGCCAACATCTGCTACTACTGCGCCTGCAACAAGGTCATTACCAAGGACCGCAGCCGCTCCCAGCCTTACCTCAAGAGCTTGTTCCGCGAGATCGAGCTGGTCTCGGCCCATGCTGATCCGGACCAGCAGGTTGAACAACTGCATTTCGGCGGCGGCACGCCCACGTTCCTCGGGCATGAGGAGCTGCGTGGGCTGATGGCCAGGCTGCGGGCGCATTTCAACCTGCACGATGACGATATCGGCGACTACAGTATCGAGATCGACCCGCGTGAGGCGGACTGGTCGACCATGGGCATGTTGCGTGAAATCGGCTTCAACCGGGTCAGTTTCGGGGTCCAGGATCTGGATCCCGAAGTGCAGCGCGCGGTCAACCGGCTGCAAAGCCCTGAGCAGACCCAGGCGGTGATGGATGCGGCGCGCACGCTGGAATACCGCTCGATCAACATCGATCTGATCTACGGCCTGCCCAAGCAGAACCCGGAGAGTTTTGCCAAGACCGTAGAGGCGATCATCGCGCTCAAGCCGGATCGGTTGTCGGTATTCAACTACGCTCATCTGCCCGAACGTTTTCCGCCGCAGCGGCGGATCAACGCAGCCGATCTGCCCAGCCCGGAAGCCAAGCTACAGATGCTGGAAACCAGCATCCGGCAACTGACCGATGCCGGCTACCGTTATATCGGCATGGACCATTTCGCCCTGCCCGACGATAGCTTGAGCCTGGCCCAGGAGTCGGGTGAGTTGCAGCGCAACTTCCAGGGCTATACCACCCATGGCCACTGCGATTTGATCGGTCTGGGAGTTTCATCCATCAGTCAGATCGGTGATCTGTATTGCCAGAACACGGCCGACATCAAGGTTTATCAGGACAGCCTCGACCATGACCGGCTGGCGACCCGGCGCGGCTTAAGCTGCAATGCTGACGACCGGTTGCGCCGGGCCGTGATCGGCCAGCTTATTTGTCATTTCAAATTGCGTTTCGGTGATATCGAGCGGCGCTTTGGCATCGACTTTCAGAACTATTTTGCCGATTGCTGGCCGATTCTTCAGCAAATGCACCGTGATGGCCTGATCCGGCTGGATGTCGACAACATCGAAATATTGCCGGCCGGGCGACTGCTGGTGCGCTCGGTGTGCATGGTGTTCGACGTCTACCAGCAGGTTGATGGTAGTCAGCGGTTTTCGCGGATTATTTAGCTCCAGCATCGTCATGGCGAGTCGCGAAGCGGCGTGGCCATCCATAAGTGTGCATGGATCACCACACGGCTAAGCCGCTGGTAATGACGAGTGGCTGGTCGTGCCCGTTGCAAAATCGGGTGGCTTGGGGTATTGATATGCAACCAGTTGCATAAATATTCCAACAACAGGAGCCGCCCATGTCATCCAATACCCTTGCTCCGGCTGCCCAGGCCACCCTTGATACCTGGCACCGGATTCTCGAACGTAATGCAATGGAAGAGCTGGACCCGTTGCTGGCCGATGACATAGTGTTTCGCTCGCCGGTAGCCCATACCCCCTATCCAGGGCGAGCGGCCATCAAGCTGGTACTCAAAAACGTCAATCAGGTTTTCGAGAATTTCCGCTATCATCGCAGCTTCGTCAGTGACTGCGGCTCCAGCGTAGTTCTGGAGTTCAGTGCCGAGGTCAACGGCAAGGCGCTCAAGGGCATCGACATGCTGCGTTTCGATGACCAGGGCAAGATTCTTGAATTCGAAGTCATGGTACGGCCGCTGAGCGGACTGCAGGCACTGGGTGCGGAAATGGCCCGGCGCATGGAGCCTTACAAGGCGATTCTGGCTGGCCAGGCCTGATCAATTTCCACCTGTTTCCGGAGGCTTCATGGCTCTTCCCGCAATTCTGCAAAATCTGTCGTTGCCGGCGGTCTGCTCGCCGCTGTTCATCATTTCCAACCCTGATCTGGTAATTGCCCAGTGCAAGGCCGGGGTGGTTGGCTCGTTCCCGGCGCTCAATGCGCGTCCCGGACCGGTGCTGGAAGAGTGGCTGGAGCGCATCACTCGCGAGCTGGACGAATACAATGCGCAAAACCCGGACAAACCGGCCGCGCCGTTTGCGGTCAACCAGATCGTACACAAGTCCAATGACCGGCTGGAGCACGACCTGGCACTGTGCGAAAAGTACAAGGTGCCGATCATCATCACCTCGCTGGGTGCTCGTGAGGATCTGAATCAGCGGGTCCACGCCTATGGCGGCATCGTGCTGCACGACATCATCAACAACAAGTTCGCCAAGAAGGCCATCGAGAAAGGCGCCGATGGCCTGATTGCGGTAGCCGCCGGTGCTGGCGGGCATGCCGGTACCCAGTCGCCGTTCGCGCTGATCCAGGAAATTCGCGAGTGGTTCGACGGCCCGCTGCTGCTGTCCGGCTCGATTGCCAACGGCAATGCGGTGCTGGCAGCCCAGGCCGCCGGGGCCGACCTGGCCTACATTGGCTCGGCCTTCATTGCCACTGAAGAAGCCCATGCCGACCAGGCCTACAAGGACATGATCGTTGCCAGTAGCGCCGAGGACATCGTCTACTCCAACCTGTTCACCGGGGTACACGGCAACTACCTGCGCCAGAGCATCGTCAACAGCGGTCTGGATCCGGAGAGCCTGCCTGAGTCTGATCCGTCGAAGATGAGCTTTGGTTCCGGCGGCAGCAGCAAGTCCAAGGCCTGGCGTGATATCTGGGGTGCTGGTCAAGGGGTTGGTGCAGTGAAGGAAGTGGTACCAGCGGCACAGCTGGTTGAACGACTCAAGCGCGAGTATCAGGCCGCGCGGGAACGTCTGGCGCTGTAATCCTATGGCTGGTTTTGGTGCAGCAGGGGCAAAACTTGCTGCGCCCAGGCCAGCCAGTTTTCCTCGGTCATGATGCCCTTGCGCAAAATGGCATATTGCAGTTGTTGGGCCCTGCTCAGATTGGCGGCGGCAAAGTCGCGCTGCTCGATTTCGCGGTAAACCTCCAGTCGTGCCTGATGCTGCTCGATCAGTTGCTGCAGCTCGGCATCCAGCCCCAGCGGACCTATCACTGCTTCAGCTCGCAGTTTTACCAGCAGATCCTGGGTATTGTTCAGTGACAGCTCCGGGCTGCGCGCCCAGCGAATCAACTCTTCACGTCCGTCCGGTAGCACCCGGTAGACCTTGCGCCGGCGCTTGCCGCCATTGTCCTGCTCCTCGACCTGCACCCAGCCACTACGGGCCATGCGCGCCAGTTCACGATAGATCTGCTGATGGCTGGCCTGCCAGAAATAGCCGATCGAGCGATCGAAGCGATTGGCCAGTTCATAGCCGGTTGAGGGCTGTTCCAGCAGGGAGGTAAGCAGGGCGTGTTGGATAGACATGAGCGCATTCTAGCCGGGGCGCAGCTGCTATCAAAGTCATGCTTTGCTGGAAAGCCTCGCATTACTTTGCAGCTAATCCGAAAAACCCCTTCGGTCTTGGTGCCTCCTACTACCGGTTTCACGCTTGGATAATGCCGCCATGTCAGGTGATGACAGCATCACCGCAACAGACGGAGAGCAGCATGCATTCATTCGACGTTATCGTTCTCGGCGGCGGCAATGCCGGCCTCTGCGCAGCCCTGTCTGCACGTGAGCAGGGGGCGAGAGTGGCGCTGCTTGAGCGTGCCCCCGAAGCGCTCAAAGGCGGCAACTCGGCTCATACTGGCGGTGCTTTTCGGGTTGCCTATCAGGGTGCTAACGACCTCAAACTGCTGATGCCCGACCTGCTCGACAGTGAGCTGGACAACAGTGACTTCGGCAGTTACAGCGAGGACGATTTCTTTGGTGAGCTGGCCGCGATGAGTCAGTATCGGGCTGACCCCGAAGTGCTGGATACCGTGGTTACCCGTAGTCTGGATACCCTGTGCTGGATGACCGGCAAGGGCGTGCGCTTCATGCCGATCTATGGCCGCCAGGCGTTCAAGGTCGACGGTAAGTACAAATTTTGGGGCGGCCTGACGGTCGAGGTGTCCGGCGGTGGCCTGGGACTGGTTGATGCTCTGACTCGCCGGGCTGTGCAGGAGGGAGTTGAGCTTGTCTATGATACCCGCGGCAAGCGGCTGAACCGCTGTGGCGACGGGCGCTGGCAGGTGCTGACCGACCGTGGTGAGGTGTATGCCGCACCTGCGGTTATTGTTGCCACCGGCGGTTTTCACGCCAATCTGCGCTGGCGTGCCCAGTACCTGGGGCCGGGCTGGGATCTGGCCAAGGTGCGTGGCTCACGTTTCAATACCGGCGATGGTATCCAGATGGCGCTGGATGTCGGTGCGGCGGCTCATGGTAACTGGTCCGGTTGCCACGCCGTGTTCTACGACCTCAACGCCCCGGCGCAGGGTGACATCAACCTGCTCAACATGCAGAAGAACTATTTCCACCTCGGTGTGGTGGTGAATGCCGATGGCCGGCGCTTTATCGACGAGGGCGAGGATTTTCGCAATTACACCTACTCCGGCATGGGTGAGAAGGTGTTGCGCCAACCCGGAGGTGTTGCCTGGCAGATCTTCGATCAGCACAGCGAGCACCTGCTGCCGGATGAGTACCGGGTGCGTCAGGCCACCCGTATCGAGGCCGACAGCCTTGAAGCGCTGGCGGCCAGGCTCGAAGGCATAAATGCAGCAGCATTGCTGCAGACCCTGACCGACTATAACGCAGCGGTGCGTACCGATATCCCCTTCAACCCGGCGGTACGTGATGGCCGTTGTACTCAGGGTTTGAGTCTGCCGAAGTCGAACTGGGCCAACCCGCTGAGCAAACCGCCGTTCGTTGCCTATGCCGTTACTTGTGGCATCACCTTTACCTTTGGCGGCCTGCAGGTCGACAGCCAGGCGCGGGTTCAGGACGAACAGGGTCAGCCGATCGAAGGGCTGTATGCCGCCGGCGAGCTGGTCGGCAACCTTTACTACGTCAAATACGCCGGTGGTGCCGGGCTCACCTCGGGGTCGGTGCTGGGCCGTCTGGCCGGCGCCGATGCTGCGCAATACAGCGTCACCGACACTCTGTCCATCGACAATCAGCCAACCAGGGACTGACCATGAGCATTCGCATCTGGCATCAGAGTTTTACCGTTCTCAGCGACTTGGGCGCCTATGACGCTGCGTTGCGGGCTCACTTCCGCAAAGTGGCCCGCCCCGATACCGTGATCGATATGCACGGTATGCAGCCTGGCACCTACCGCAGCAATTATCCGGGCGACGATATCAAGTACGGCGCTCTCCAGTACCTGCATGGTTTGCAGTTCATGGCCAACGGTATCAATGCCGAAGCTCAGGGTTACGACGCCTATGCGATCAGCACCCTGCCGGAGCCGGCGCTGCGGGAAATCCGTAGCCTGCTTAACATCCCGGTGGTTGGTTACGGTGAGTCGGCCATGCTGACTGCCTGCATGCTTGGCCGGCGTTTTGGCGTACTGGTGTTCATCGACGAACTGGCTGAATTGGTCAGCGACAACGCGGCTCGGCATGGGCTGGGTGGGCGACTGGCCGGTGTGCGTCACGTTGGCTTCCGCTTCGCCGATGTGTTGGCGGCCTTCAGCGATCCTGAGCCTTTGATCGAGCAGTTCCGCAGTGCGGCACGGGCACTGATTACCGCTGGCGCCGAAGTGATCATTCCCGGTGAGGCACCGCTGAATGTGCTGCTGGCTACTCACGGTATCAGTGAGGTGGACGGCGTACCGGTGCTCGATTCGCTTGGTGCCTGGATCAAGCAGGCCGAGGCGATGGTCGACCTGCAGCGGGCCAACGGCACCCGCAGCTGCAATCGCAACTATTTTTCGGCCCGCCCAGACCCACTACGAGTCAGAGAGATTTTTGATTTTTACGGGCTGGGCGAACGTCTGCTCGAAACCACCGAGGAGCGCACGGCATGAGCAACCGTCTTGAGACTGAACTCTTGGTGATCGGTGGGGGGCTGGCTGGTTTTACTGCCGCGTTGACGGCGGCTGAAGCGGGAATTCAGGTGTTGATACTGGAAAAGACCTCGGCGACAGGAGGCTCCTCAGCCATGAGCGGAGGTTGTCTGGCCTTCGCTGGTACTGATCTGCAGCAGGAACGCGGTATCGAGGATTCCTCTGAACTGCTGTATCGGGATCTGATCGAGGTGGGCAAGGGTGAATGTGACGAGGCATTGGTCAAGGCCTACGTCGACCAGCAACTGGCAACCTATGAGTGGCTTAAGCACCACGGTGTCAGTTTCCTGCCTGTCATTGAAACCGCCTCAGGGCAGTCGGTGCCCAGAGTACACAATGTTGATCCTGCCGACATGATACGCCAATTGGAACGGGCCGCCTTGGCGACCGGCAAGGTTGAACTGCTGCGCGATACGCGAGCCCGTCGGTTGCAACGCGATGTCAGCGGGCGGGTTACCGGAGTAGCTGCCGAGCAGGCCGGGAGTCCGCTGGAGGTTCGGGCGTCGCGCGGGGTGATTCTGGCCAGCGGCGGCTTTGTGCATGACCGCGAGATGATCCATCGCTTCTCCCCGCTGTATGACAATGCAGTGTTTATCGGTGGTGAGGGCAATGAGGGTGACGGGCTGCGCATGGCCTGGGCCCTGGGCGCCGATGTGCGGGATATGGTGCATATCAAGGGTACCTATGGCAAACACCCGATGGACGAACACAACCACCACGCCTGTCTGGCGGTTTACAAGGGCGCCATTGCGGTGAATCAGGAAGGTCGGCGCTATGTTGACGAGTCGCTGTCCTACAAGCTGCTCGGCGATGCCTGCATGCAGCAGTCCTATGGTGTGACCTACCAGATTCTAGATCGCGAGATCATGGCCGACGGTGACAACCGGGTACGGATTCTCGATTTTCAGCGCCGGCTGGAGGAAGGGTTGTTTGTCGAAGCCGATAGCCTGGAAGAACTGGCGCAGATGCTGGAGCTGCCGGTAGAAGACTTTCTTGCTGAAGTGCAGGCCTATAACCAGGCCGTGATCCAGGGCCAGGCACCGGCCTTTGGCCGCCGGCATCTGGTGCATATGCACGGCGAGTTGCGCCCTCTCAGTCATCCACCATTTTATGCCTATCCCTCTACCGCAGCCGTATTCGGCACCTACTGTGGCGTGCGTGTTGATCCGCAGATGCGGGTGCATGACGTTTTCGGCGAGCCTATCGATGGGCTGCTGGCTGCAGGTGAAATGGTCGGCGGACTGCATGGTGCGGCCTACATGACCGGATCAGCGCTGGGCAAGGCGGCAATTTTCGGGCGCTTGGCTGCGGCCACGGTAATTTCAGGTTGAAGCGGGGGAGGCTGTGATGAACATTCTGGTGCTGCTGGCCGGTGTCGCTGACAATCGCTATCCGTTGCACCCCATTGCGATTGGCGCTGACGGGCAGATCGATGAAAGTGCGCAGTCACGGCGGATTCTCAGTCCGTTCGATGAGGGCGCGCTGGAGTTGGCGTTGAAGCTGCGTGACAAGCACAGCGACTACCGCCTGGAGGTGCTGGTGCTGGGTGGCAGCAACAGCGACAACCTGTTGCGCAGTGTGGCGGCATTCAAGCCGGACCGGCTGCGCCGTCTCGATCTGCAACCCTGCTGTTTGTGGGATGCACAGCTGAGTAGTCACCAGATTGCCGGGCTGATCCGTAGTGAGGCTTTGCAACCGGATCTATTGCTGATCGGGCGCGAGTTCGGCGATCTGGATGAAGGCGGCTTGCCGGTGATGCTGGCTTCTGCTTTGAGTTTGCCGCTGTTCGCGCTGACCCAGTATGCGCAGTGGCAGGATGGTCAACTGTGTCTTTTGCGCGAACGTGGCATACGCCAGCAGTGGTATCGCCCGCCGGGTCCGGTGTTGGCGACGGTGACCAATGATCGGCGCAACAAGCTGCGCCACCCCTTGATGAAAAACGTGATGATGGCAAAAAAACTCGGTTTCGATGCTGTGACTGCCGCAGCTGACGGTAGCCCATTACGATTGAAAGCACTGGAGCTGGCTAGGGATGTTCAGCGTGGCGGCCAGTGTCGCATGTTGGCGGGCGATGTTGGCAGCCAGGCCGACGCCATCCTGGCTTATATACGTGACAGCGGGGAGGTGCCGGCATGACGATGCAGCAACGAATTATAGCGGTGATCCCGCTTGCCTGGGGTCAGGAGGCTGCCGAACAGGCGCTGGCTGCAGCCCGGCAAGTGGCGCATCAACAGTCTCTGGCGTGTGCGGTACTGGCGCTTGGCCCCGCTCCTGCTGCCTGGCTGACAGATATGGCGGGGGCTGCTGGTGCGGTTGAGCTGGTTTATGCCGTACATGCTGCCTTGAGCGATGGCGAGAATCTCCAGGCACTGGCCGAAGCCGCCGCACAGGCAGTGGATCAGTCCGGTCAGCAACTGTTGCTGTTGCCGCCGGGCAGTGAGGGTGAAGAACTGGGGGCTCGTCTGGCCGCGTGTCTTTCCGCAACCTGGCTTGGGCGCTGTGCGCGACTGGACTGGAAGGCTGACGGTCTTGAGTTTGAGCGCGCTTGCTGGGGTGGGCGGCTGACGTTGCGTCTCCAGATTGAGACCAGTCTGGCGGTGGCCTGCCTGCGAGCCGGCAAACTGCAACAGCAGCCGGCGCACGCTAATGTGCTTGAGCCTCTAATTATCGAACTGGGCAAATCACTGCCGGCCATGTTCGAGATCGAGCAGAGCAGCAGCGGGCAGACCCTACCGCCGGTCGAAAGCGCTCGTATCGTGGTTTCCGGTGGTCGCGGCGTCAATGAGGCTGGGTTTGCGTTGTTGGAACAACTGGCGATGAAACTCGGCGGTAGTCTGGGCGGTAGCCTGCCGGCGGTGGATGCCGGGTTGCTGCCGGTGATGCGTCAGGTCGGAGTCTCCGGCAAGTTCGTCAGCCCCGATGTCTATCTGGCGGTAGGGATTTCCGGTACTCCACAGCACCTGGCCGGGATCAGTCATGACAGCCGCATCGTGGCGATCAACAGCGACCCGGCGGCGGACATTTTCAAGGTCGCCAATCTCGGCGCTGTGGCGGACTGGGAGCAAATGTTGCCAGCTTTGCTGGAGCGACTCCCAGCGTAGACTTTGGAGTTCACTGACGGCCGTGCTGCAGGCCAATACGTACGCCCACCGGCACCCGGCGCTGGGCGTCAAGGCTGCTCATCATGTAGTCGATGAACGCCCGCGTACGTGGCGCCACGAAGCGTGACTTGGGCGTTACGCTGAAAAAAGTGCGGCCGTAGGTGCTCCACTGCGGCAGCAACTCCACCAGTTTTCCTTCAGAAATCAGTCGGTTGACGAATACGTCAAGTACATAGATATAGCCCTGATCAGCCAGAGCGGCATTGATCAAGGCGTCGGTGCTGTTGAAATGCAACGGGCCTTCGGGCAACAGTTCATGGTGTTCACCATCAAGGCTGAACGACCAGACTGCCGGGCTGAAACTGGCTTTGCGGAACAGGCCCAGGCAGCGGGCGGCGCGCAATTCGCGCGGATGCTGCGGGGTGCCGGCTAGCTCCAGAAATGAGGGGGTGGCGCAGGCAACGTAATGTGCCTGGTACAGCGGCCTGGCAACCAGGTCGGCGTCATTGACCGAGTCGATCCGGATGGCTACGTCGGTACCGCTTTCAATCAGGCCTTCGGGGTGGTCGGTCAGACGCAGGGCAACCTGCAGGTCTGGGTGCTGGCGACAGAAGTCGGCCAGCAGCGGGGCGATTACATCCTTGCCGAAGGCGGCCGGCGACTCAATCCGCAACTGTCCCTGAATGTTGCCGGTCTGCTCCATGACTTCCGCTTCTGCTTCCTCGACCTGACGCAGCAGTTCCACACAGTGACGAAAGAATCGTTCGCCCGGATCGGTCAGGCGCAAGGTGCGGGTGTTGCGGCTGAGCAGCGTGACCCCCAGGTAGGTTTCCAGGTTGCGTACGCTGGCTGTGACGGTGGCATTGGCGATATCCAGTGATTCTGCCGCGCGGCTGAAACTGCCGCATTCAACAACGCGGGTAAAGACCTGCATGGCCCAGAGCTTGTCCATTCGGTTCTTCATGTTTTTCTAAAACCCCATTAGCTCAGCAAGTCTCGAACCCCTCAGGGTGGCTTTCTATAGTACCAACCACCTGAGGGAGGTACAAAAATGACTGAACTGAATTTCGATCTGATAGTAGTGGGCTGCGGTGCGGCAGGTCTGTCGGCAGCAGTATCGGCAGCTGAGCAGGGTCTCAAGGTTGCCGTTCTGGAGCGCTCGGTACCCGAGGAACGCGGTGGTCAGACGCGCTGGACCGAAGCCTACCTGCGGATGCAGAGTCATGACCAGGTCACTGACGATTTCGACGCCTTCCTCGCGGAAAATTCCGGTTTTTACCAGGACCCGGATTTCGTAGCTGAAAGCCTACGTGAGCGCTCGGACTGGTCGGTCCAGGCACGCAGCCTGGCTGCTATCGATGCTAACGTGATCGGCACCTTTGCCGAAAGCGTGCCTGACACCATCAACTGGCTGAAAGAGCAGGGGGTACGTTTTGATTTCCTGCCTACCCAGTTTCTGACCAGTACCCAGCCGCGCCTGCTACCGGTCGGTGGTGGTGAGGCCATCGTCGAATGTTTGGCTGCGCGAGCAGAAGCACTGGGGGCTGAGTTCTTCTATGAAACTACTGCCCGAGCACTGATCACCAGTGGCTTGAACCAGGTCTGTGGTCTGCATGCCTGGTCAGCCGAACGTGGCGAGTTGCGTTTTCATGGGGCAGTCACTCTGGCCTGCGGCGGGTTTGAAGGCAACCTGGAAATGCTCAGCCGCTACATGGGGCCCAAGGCTGCTTTCATGCGCCCGGTCTGCAAGGGGGGGTATTACAACCGCGGCGAAGGCATTCAGATGGCCCTGGATATCGGCGCAGCAGGGGCGGGCGAGTTCGGTAACTTTCATGCTGAACCGGTAGACCCTCGCTCTGGGATTTCCGAACCATCGATCTTTATCTTTCCCTATGGCGTGCTGGTCAACCGCGAAGGTAAGCGCTTTACCGATGAAGCACCCGGTACGGTGGATGCCTGGTATGAGCGGGTAACACGCAAGATTCTGGCCCAGACCGACGGTATCGCTTGGGTAATCCTGGACCAGAAGGTTAAGGATATTCCCAATTATCGGCTGGGCATTCGCACCGATCAGCCAGCGATTGAAGGCAACTCGTTCGGTGAACTGGCTCAGCGTCTGGAGCTGCCTGTTGATCAGTTCAACCAAACCATGGCCGAGTACAACGCTGCCTGCCGCCCAGGCACCTGGAAACCGCTGGAGCTGGACGGTCTTGCGACCCAGGGGTTGAGCCCGGCAAAAAGCAACTGGGCGCTACCCGTTGATCAGGGGCCGTTCATGGCTTACCCGATCATTTCGGCCAATGTCTTTACCTTTGGCGGCCTGAAGATCGATGAGCATGCCCGGGTGGTAAACGTCGACGGCGCACCGATTACCAATCTGTATGCCGCGGGCGAAACTGCTGCGATGTATTTCGGCAACTACTGTGGCGGCACCTCGGTACTGCGTGGTCTGGTCTTTGGCCGCCGTGCTGGTCAGACCGCTGCACAGGTGACGGCATGAGCACCGACAAGGGGCTGGCGTTGGTGACCGGCGCCTGTGGCGCCATCGGCAAGGCCACCTGTGAGCGCTTGCTGGCCGAAGGTTACAAGGTCTTGGCCACCGACATGCAGCCTGGTTCGTCTTTGCCTGCAGCAGTGTCATTTCGTGGCCTGGATGTTACCGACGAGCAGGCAGTCAGCCGGCTGATCAGTGAGGGTGAACAGCGCTACGGGCAAATTACCGCGCTGGTCAATGTAGCTGGTGTGGTATCTCGGGGCCGGGCTATAGACCTGCCGGTGGCCGAGGTCGAGCGGGTCTGGCGCATCAATGTCCTGGGGACTCTGATTGTCTGTCAGCAGGTGGGGCAGCGTATGGCTGCACGTGGGCGCGGTGCCATCGTCAATATCGGCTCGGTGGTTGGCAAGAATGCCGGCAATGCCCGGCCCTGGCTGGACCCGAATGAGCTGGATCGGGCTGGTAACGTGGCCTATGGCATGTCCAAGTCAGCCATTCATACCCTGACCGGGTTCCTGGCCAAGGAGCTGGCACCCCAGGGAGTTCGGGTCAATGCGGTAGCTCCTGGTCCGATTGCCACGCAGATGACCGATAGCTTTCCCGAGAGCCTGCGGGCACTGGTCCCAGCGGGGCGCATGGGTACCCCGGAGGAGGTTGCCCATGCAATCCACTTTCTGCTCGATGAGCGTTCCGGCTTCATCAGTGGCGAGATTCTCGATGTCAATGGCGCACTCTGGTGCGACTGAGTTCACCAACCATAAGGACGACTTCAATGAAGAGTATTTACCTGGTTCTGGATATGCAGAACGACCTGGTGCACGCCGATGGTGCCAGCGGCAAGGCTCCGATGCAGGCCGATATTCAGGCTCGCGAGGTGATCCAGCACACCGCCAGCGCCATTTCCCGTGCTCGGGCTAAGGGTATTCCTGTTGCCTATGTGCGCGTGGCGTTCTCGGACGATCACCGAGAGGCTAATCCCAGCTCGCAGGTGTTTGGCCCTATTGCCAAAAACGGCATTCTCAAAATGAACGCCTGGGGTGGCCAGGTGCATGAAGCGCTGGCACCACAGGCAGGTGACTGGGATATCGTCAAACACCGGGTGTCGCCGTTCTACCAAACCAAACTTGAGCTGCTGCTCAAGCGTGAAGGAATTGAGCGTATCTATTGCAGCGGCGTCAGTACCCAGGCGGTGGTCCAGGCTACTGTGCGCGATGCCCATGATCGTGATTACGATGTTGTGGTGCTGGAAGACTGCTGCGCTGGCCCGAATGAGCAGGAACATGCCAATTCGCTTGCCAGCATCGCCCGCTTTTGCTCCGTGGCCACATCTGAAACGGCCTTTGAGTAAATCGCTGAGCCCTTGGGTCCAGAATGATTTGCTGCCCGGTCTTCGCTCATGAGGCCGGGTTTTTTTCTTTCAGGAGAGCCAGGTGAGTACGCACGCCTCAGCAACCAGCATTGCCGCCCTGGTGATCGGTAGTTTCGCCGTAGTGATGTCGGCGACCACTATCAATGTGGCGATTGCGCCGATGATGGCCGAGTTCGCAATCAGTCACCGCCTGGCGCAATCCTTTTCATCGGTTTTTCTCGGTCTGACAGTCGTCTGCGCGCCGCTGGCATCCTGGCTGGCTGACCGCTTTGGAGCCTGGCGGGTGTTCGCCAGACTGTTGCTGTTGTATCTGCTGGTTTCGTTATTGGCCGGGCTGTCCGACAGCTTTGCCGCGATGCTGACGGCGCGCGCCGTACAGGGGCTGTGTGCCGGTATCATGCAGCCTTTGTCGCTGTTTCTGGTGCTGGAGTCGGCCAACCCGGCCCGTCAGGGGCGTACCCTGTCGATGTTCAGTCTGGGAGTGGTAATGGCACCGGCACTGGGGCCGACTCTGGCCGGTTTTGTCGTTGAGCATGCCAACTGGCGTCATACTTTCTGGCTGGGCGTGCCGCCTGCCATGGTGGCGCTGGGGCTGATTTTCTGGCGCCGTCCGCAGGAGCGTGCAGCAGTGACGACACCCCGCCGGCTTGACTTTGCCGGGCTGGGTTTTCTCGCCATGCTGGTTGCCCTGGTGTTTCTCTGGCCGTTGCTGCTGGAGCATTCCACAGGTTTGGCCATGCTGATGGCCTTGATCTGGCTGTGGCTGGTTCGAGTTTTCTGGCGGCAGATGCAGTCGCGTGAAGAGCCGTTGATCGAGCCGGCGCTATTGAATCATCCCGCATATTTCAGCGGGTTGCTGGTAACGCTGGCCTATGGTGTTGGCATGTACGGTTCAATCTTTCTGATTCCATTGCTGCTGCAAAACGGCCTGGGTGAATCGGCGGTGACTACCGGTAATCTGTTGCTGCTCGGTGGGGTGGCGCTGGCCGTAAGTATTCCCCTGGCTGGGCGGCTGGTGGATCGTTTCTCTTCGCACCTGGTGGTCTCGATTGGCCTGTCCTGCTTTGCTGTATCGAGCTTGCTGTTGGCCTGGCCGGGCGGGCTTGGCAGTATTGCTGCCGGGATTGTGATCAGTCGGTTTGCCCTGGGCATGATCATCCCCGGTCTTTATACCAGCATGGCCCGGGCGGTACCGGACAGTCTGTTGCGTCGGGGGACAGCAGTCACCACCATGACTCGGCAGGCTGGAGGTGCGTTGGGTATTACGCTGATCGGTGCGCTGCTGGCCAGCCTGACGCAGGGGGTGGTTGCACCTCTGGCGCAAACAACACCCGACCAGCCGTATCGGGTGTTGTTTGCGCTGATTTCGCTGCTGTTTCTGGCGTCATTGTTCGCTGCCAGAAGTATGAATCTACGCGCCAGCGACTGAGTGACTGGAGAGGTTCAAGACTCGGGAGCGTTGTGGTTGGCCATCTTTTTAAGCCGGTAGTCCATTTGGGCTCGGGTCAGCCCGAGCAGGCTGGCGGCGCGAGTGATGTTTTGCTCAGCCAGATGCATTGCCGCGCGGACGAAGGCATCCTCGATATCACTCAGATTGAGCGGTTGCTGCTGTAGAAGGCGTAAGGCCGTCTGATCCAATGGCGGTCCGCTAACGGGTGGGACGCTGCCATCCTCCGCTGTGGTCTTGGGCTCGGGCAGGCGGATGCCGATCCCGGGAGCCTGATCCCAGCTTACCGTGCCCTTGTGGGTTTCGCGCTGGGCTTCCTCGATACCAGAGAGATGTCTTAGGTCCAGGGTTTCACCATCGTCGGCGAGAATAACTGCGCGCTCAATGACGTTCTCGAACTCGCGGATATTGCCCGGCCAGGGGTAGTCAAGAATGCGTTGCAGGGCTCTTGGGGTGATGCCACTTAGTTGCCGCTCATGTTGCTGACACAACCGGTTGATGAAACGCTCAAGCAGCAGCGGGAGGTCATCCTTGCGTTCGCGCAGCGGAGCGATGGTGACCGGGAAAACGTTCAGCCGATAGAACAGATCGCTGCGAAAACGCCCCTGCTTTACAGCTTCGGCCAGATCCTCGTTGGTCGCGGCGATGACCCGTACGTTGATTTTCAGGGTCTTGGTGCTACCCAGACGCTCTAGCTCACCGCTTTGCAGTACCCGCAGCAGCTTGCCCTGGGCGGTCATGCTAAGGGTGCCGATTTCATCGAGAAAAATGGTACCGCCGTCAGCGATCTCGAAGCGCCCTGGGCGTGCTTCGGTGGCGCCGGAGTAGGCACCGCGCTGAACGCCGAACAGCTCCGACTCGATCAGGGTGTCTGGGATTGCCGCACAGTTGATCTCGATGAAAGGCGCGCCGGCACGTCGGCTATTTGCATGTACTTCATGGGCGAACATGGTCTTGCCGACCCCGCTTTCGCCCAGCAACAGAACTGTGGCATTGGTAGAGGCTACCCGGAGAATCTTGTGCAGCACCGCGTGATAGGCTGCCGAACTGCCGACTGGTCGATCCAGTTCGATGGTGTCTTGCTGCTGGAAGGCCAGACCAAACGGTGCTCTGCCGGGCTGCATGCCGGAAAACTCGCTGCGGCTGGGAGGTTGCGGGCGCTGTCTGACAGACGAGCGTGGCTGGAAATATTGCAGGTCGTTATCGGCATCCTCCCAGGCTTCTACCGGGCGCGCCACTGCGCGACAGGCCTCGTCGCCCCGTGCCACGCACTCCACCTCGCGAACCAAGATGCGTTTGCCCATCAGTTGGGTTAGAAACCCTGAGCTGTAGCCGGTTTCCATCCAGCATACGGGGTCGTGGCTATGGCCGCTCATGGCCAGGTGCTGATCGCTTTCGATCGACTGCTTCCAGATGAACTCGCCGTACAGATAACCCTGATGCTGATCGACTTCTATACGCACTGGCTCAACCTTGATCAGGCCGCACAGTGAGCGTATCTGTGCGCCGGCGGCGAGAATATCGAGCTGGGTACCGGTTTGCCGGGTACGGATGGCCAGCTCGGCGTCACGCGTGCCGCTCAGGTAGCCAATGCGGGTAAGCAGGCCACGGGTCTGCTCAACGCCCAGACTTTCCAGCAGCTCCTGACGCAGCGAGCCGAATGCTTCGGCATGCAGCATCAGCATGCGTTTTTCACCCAGCCAGATCAGCCCTTCTTCCGGGTTGAAATACAAATGCTCGGCCAGGTCCTGCATGTCTGGAAAACGCAGGTCAGTGATCACGTCCTTGAGTGAATGCGAGCTGCTGCTCTTGTTGTCGTTCGATACGGACATGTACTTACCGTGAGTTTTGTATTTGTAATGATTGGTCGTGTTACTGCCGGTGTGGGGCCGTGTCATCTTAACAGAAGAGGAAGGCTGTCTGTTTGAGCCATCCTGGTAAACGATAGCTGAATAGACTTTTCGGTTATCACGAAAAGTGTGGCGAAATTTGTTGTAGAAAATTATGAAAGTTCAGAAAAGTATTAAGAGTCATTTTTTATTACTGTCTCAAGTGTTTCTTTCGTGAGGTTCTGGGTTTGTTTTTATCTGTTTGTATATAAAGAGTTTTTTGTTTCTATGTGGTGATTTTCATGAAGCTGGCACAGCTGTTGCTCTAACTCCCTTACAACGCAGCAAGCGTTCTGTTTACACCGAGGCCGGGTGACCGGACTTGAAAACAAGAATAACGGAGATAGTGCAGTGGCTGAGATTTCTTCTCTGGGCTACGTCGGTTTCGGCGTCAGCAACCTCGACAAGTGGCAGACCTTTGCCACCGACATTCTTGGCATGCAGGTAGGACGACGTGATGCCTCCAGCATGACCCTGCGCATGGACGAATACTGTCAGCGCTTCTTTCTCGAGCAAAGCGACGCCGATGACATCATCGCCGCTGGCTGGGAGTTCACCAGTGAGCAGGAGCTTGAGAGCTATGTCGCTGAGCTGGGTGACAAAGGTATCGAGTTACAGGCGCTGAGTGCTGAACAATGTGCGCACCGTTATATCGAGAAAGGCTACAGATGCCAGGACCCAAATGGTTTTGACCATGAGTTCTTCTTCGGCCACGGCGTCGCCTTACTCAAAGATCAATTCCGCTCCAGCGTGCTGAAAAGTCGATTTATTACCGGTGAGCTTGGTGTTGGGCACATTCTGCCGTTCGCCAATCGTGATAACGGGGCTGAAACCGTTGAGTTCTACAAGAATGTGCTCAAGTTCCGGGTCAGCGATTACATCCGCCAGGAGGTCCAGCCGGGCCTGACTGTCGAGGCGACTTTCTTCCACACCAAGACCGGTCGCCACCACTCGATTGCTACTGCTCAGGCGCCGTCGCCCAAGGTGCTCAATCACTTCATGGTGCAGGTCGAGGACATCGATGATGTCGGTCTGGCCTATGACCGCGCGGTGGCTGCCGGTGTACCAATCGTTCTGGAGTTGGGCCATCACCCGAACGACAAGATGTTTTCCTTCTATGCCCAGACCCCTTCAGGTTTCAACTTCGAGTTCGGCTGGGGCGGAATCGTCATCGACGAAGACAACTGGGAGGTCAAGACCTATCACCAAATGAGCGACTGGGGCCATAAGCGCAACCCGGTTTCGCAGGCCTGAGCCCGTAGCGAGGAGAGCACCTGTATGAGTATTTGGCTGGATTTTCTCGGCGCTGAAGTTCGCTATGTCGACCTGCCGACCTATGGACGTACGCGCATTGCCGAAGCAGGGCATGACAAGCCCGAGACGCTGATTCTGATGCATGGCATCGGTGGCCATCTGGAGGCCTACGCAAAGAATGTAGTGGCGTTGGGTGAGCACTTTCATGTGATTGCTTTTGACTATGTCGGGCATGGGCTGTCGGCCAAGAAGCTCGATATTGAGTATTCGATCAGTGATTACGTCGAGCAACTGTGTGAACTGATGGATGTGCTGGACATCGAGCGCGCACACATCTCCGGCGAGTCTTTGGGAGGCGTGGTAACTGGTGGTTTTGCCGTGCGCTATCCCGAGCGGATTCTGCGAGCGGTATTCAACACTACTGGTGGCATCCCGATCGTCAGCGAGAAGGGCTATGCGGATCTCCGCGCGCTGGGTGAGCTGTCGGCCAAAAGCGCCGGTCAGCAGCCGAGTTACGAAAGTGTGCTGGCGCGTATGCAGTGGCTTTTGTACGAAGGCAACTGGAACTTGCTCAACGAGGAGCTGGTTGGTTCACGCCTGGCGATTTATTCGCGGGAGGATTTCCAGGCCAGCGCACCTCTGGTTTATGCACGGCTGCGCAAGGTCAACCAGGACGGTGCCAAGCCGGACATGATCGAGCTGGAAAAGGTGCAGTGCGAATCACTGTTGCTGTGGACCAGTCACAACCCGATCCATGACGTGGCGGCTGCCGAAGCTGCTTTGCCGAGCCTGCCGCATGGCCAGTTGTATGTGATGAAAAAGCTGGCTGGGCACTGGCCACAGTATGAGTCTCCCGAGGAGTTCAATCAGGTGGTGGTCGAGTTTCTCTCGACCGGGCGGGTGGCCGGATGAATGCCCAGTTAGCAACCATGCAAAGCCAGCGCGCACATGCACCGGTGGATACGGCTCGTTTCTGCACGGCAATGCGCAACCTGGCGGGGCACTGTGTGGTGATAGCCAGTGGTGATGAGCAGCAGCGTGCTGGCCTGACTGCCACTGCAGTCTGCTCCATCACTGCTGATCCGCCGCGTCTGTTGGTCTGCGTCAATCGCAATGTGTATGCCCATGGTGTGATCAGCGAGCAGCGCCATCTCAGTGTGAATGTTCTGGGTGGCAACCAGGAGCAGATCGCTCGACGCTTTGCCGGGATGGTGGAAGGCGTTAGCGGTGAAGAGCGTTTTGCCGAAGGTGCCTGGGCCTCGGGTATCAGTCGGGTACCGGTGTTAGGCGATGCGCTGGTCAGTTTTGAGTGTCGGGTAGTAGAGGCGATTCCGGCCAGTACTCACGACATGTTTCTCTGCGAGGTCATTGAGGTGGCCGGACAGATGAGTCAGGAAGACCCCCTTATCTACTTCAACGGACAGTTTGCGGCGCTGGTCTGAGCTGCAGTCTTGCGCGCCATGGTCCAGACAACAACAAAAGCGAGATCCAACATGACTAATGCTCTGAAAAAAAATGCCCTTGAGGCTGGTAGCGTTCCTTCCGAAGCCGAACTGCTGCAGCGTGCGCGGGATCTGATCCCGATGCTGCTGGAAAAGGCCGACTCGGTCGAGAAGAACCGTATGGTTTCGACAGAAACCATCCGCGCTTTCGTCGATGCCGGATTCTTCAAGATTCTCCAGCCTGCCCGGTTCGGTGGGTGGGAAATGAACCCAGCGGTGTTCTACAAGGTGTTGATGGAGCTGGGCCGTGGCTGCTGTAGCAGTGCCTGGAACATGATGATCCTCGGTGTGCACCAGTGGGAATTCGGCAGTATGCCGGATCAGGCATGTGAAGATGTTTGGGGTGAAGATGACAAGACCATCATCGCCTCTTCGTACCCACCCTTCGGCAAGGTTGAAGAGGTTGAAGGCGGTTACCTGATCAGTGGTACTTGGAAAACGTCCAGTGGTTGTGACCATGGCCAGTGGGCATTTCTGGGCGGCCTGCGCCGCGACGCCCAGGGCAATATCATCGACCGTCTGTCGATGCTGGTGCCTGCGACCGATTACGAAATTGAGGACGACTGGCACACCTTCGGTCTGGCCGGTACTGGTAGCAAGAGCCTGGTAGTCAAGGAAAGCTTTGTTCCCTATCACCGGGCCCACAGCCTGATCCAGTACCACTACGATGAGCGCGGCAGTGCCTATCTGTACCCGTTCAACCAGATCTTCTTCGGTGCTGTATCGGCACTGATCGTCGGTATGGCCCAGGGCGGGATCGACGAGTATATCCGCCAGATGAGCGTGCGCACCAATACCACCGATGGTGGCAGCGCGGCGCTGAGCCCCTACGTCAAAGACCGTCTTGGCAACGCCGTGGTACGGGTACGCTCGGCACGTGCCCGCCTTCTGCAGATGATGGCCGAGACCACTGAAATCGTCGAGCGCCGGGAGCTGGTGCCGAACTATGACCGCGTTCATCACATGCTGGATATTGCTCGCGTCGGGCGCGATTGTGAAGAAGCTGTAATGCTGCTGTTCAAGGCCACCTCGGCCCGCGGCATTTATCTCAGCAATCCGCTGCAGCGCATCCTGCGCGACGTGATCGCCGCTTCCAATCATATCACCCAGAACGCCGATGATACCGCGGGCATGCTCGGAGCCTATCTGCTGGGACAGCAGCTGCCGCCCATGGTGTTTGGTCTGGAGCCGGTCTCACTTAACGGCTGAGTCTGAGTTTGGGGATTTTCCCCATTGGTACCGTGGCGGCGGGCACCAGGCTGCTACCACGGAAATAAAAATAAAAGGCGGGCTAACGCCCCTTTGAGGTGCTTCATGTCTCACCAAAGTCTGAACAAGACCTTTACGCTTTCTGCATTGAGTGCTGCCGTTTTGCTCTGCACTGCGCTGCCCGCGCAGGCTTTTCAGTTTGACACCGGTAATTCCGACCTGCGGGTACGGCTGGATACCAACGTCAAATACACCGCCGCCTGGCGGGTGAAGGATCAGATGAACCGGTTGATTGCTGATCCGACGCTGGATGATGGCGACCGCAACTTCGACAAGGGTTCGATGATCAACAACCGTCTCGACCTGTTCTCCGAATTTGACGTCAACTACCGCGGTATGGGCGCGCGCGTGAGCGGCGCGGCTTGGTATGACCGTGTCTACAACCGCAGAAATGACCACGACAATCCAGGTACCGCCAACAGTCTGAGCGTTCGTTACAACGAGTTCACCAAGGAAACGCGCGATCTGCATGGCCGTGATGCGGAGATTCGTGACGCCTTTGTTTACAGTGATTTTGACCTGACTGACGACATCTGGGGTGTGGTGCGTGTCGGCCAGCACTCTCTGCTGTACGGCGAAAGCCTGTTTTTTGGCAACAATGGTATCGCTGGCGGCATGATGCCGATCAATGCGATCCAGGCGCTGTCGGTGCCCAATTCCCAGTTCAAGGAACTAGTGCTGCCGGTCAAGCAACTTTCGGGTGAGCTGCAACTGACCCCGGCGCTGTCGGTGGGTGCCTATTACCAACTGGAGTGGGAACGTACCCGTATTCCTGCTGCTGGCAGCTATTTCAGCCCCGCCGATCTGCTTGATGGTGGGGGTGAGCGGATTCTGGCGGTTGCCGGCGATCCACAGATTTCGCTGTACCGCACCAAGGATATTGAGGCGCGCGACTCTGGTCAGTGGGGTATGCAACTGCGCTACCGGGCTGATCAGATCGGTACCGAGTTTGGGTTGTACGCGATTCGCTACCACGACAAGAACTTCCAGGTGCAGACCCGTCCATTCGCGGGGCCGCCCCAGCCAGGGCAGGTGGGTGATCTGGTGGTTGGCGAATACATGTTGGTATTCCCGGAAGACATCAAGGCCTACGGTTTCAGTGCCAACCGGGGGATTGGTTCTGCCAACGTAGGCTTTGAGGCTTCTACCCGTCGCAATGCACCGCTGGTCAGCCTGACTGTGACCGATCTGGCAGGCAATCGTGACAACCGTAGCAATCCTTTGTATGCCGTGGGTAATACCGCCCATGCGCAAATCAACATGATCACCATTCTGCCCAAAGGCCGGTTCTGGGATACCGCCGCCTTGCTGGGTGAGGTTGCTTGGAACCGTACTCTGAGTGTCACCAAAAATCGCGAGTGGCTGGATCCAAACAACACCCGTGACGCAACCGCCATGCGTGTGGTGTTCACTCCAACCTACTTCCAGGTATTCGATGGCGTTGATCTCTCGGTGCCCATGGGTGTGAGCTATGGCCTGGATGGTCGTTCTTCGGCCGTTGGTGGTTTCAGTCAGGCCAAAGGGGGCGGGTTCAACGTCGGCGTCTCGGCCGAGTATCTCAAGCGGGTGACAGTATCTCTGAGCTACAACGGCTTCTATGGTCCGAGCGATCGTACCAGCCGTCCTGAGTTTGTACCGGCGATCGGGGCTGTAACCGGGGTCAAGACCTACAAGCAGACCAACGGCGACCGCGATTTCATCTCCCTGAATGCATCCTACACGTTCTGAGGTTCAGACCATGCATAACAAGAATATTCGTCGTTCCGTCCTCTGTGCATCGCTGTTGGCGCTTGGCGTCAGCTCTGCGCTGGCTGCAGTCAGCCCACAGGAGGCCGCCCAACTGAAAACAACCCTGACCCCGCTCGGGGCCGAGCGAGCCGGTAATGCCGATGGAAGCATCCCGGCCTGGGATGGCGGCTACACCAAGGTACCGGCAGATTTTCGCAATGGTTACCGCAACTTTGATCCGTTCGCTGGCGATCAGCCGCTGTTCTCGATTACGGCGGATAATCTGGCAGAGCATCAGGACAAGTTGGCCGATGGCATTATTCAACTGTTTCGCGACAACCCAGACAGTTTCCGAATCGATGTGTATCCAACCAGACGTACTGCTGCCGCGCCGCAGTGGGTTTACGACAACACCTTCCGCAACGCCACTGAGGCGACCCTGGAAAATGATGGGCTGACCGTACGTGGTGCCTATGGCGGTGTGCCGTTCCCGATCCCGAAAACCGGTATCGAGCTGTACTGGAACCACCAGATGCAATGGCGTGGCGAGGCGACAGATACCAAGTATCAGGTCTGGACCACGACTGCTGAAGGTCGGCGCATCCTGGCTACAGCTGCAGTGGACTATGGCCAATATCCCTACTTCTACAAGGATGGCGCCTGGGATGCAAGCGTCTCGAATCCGCGTTACATGCTGGCTATCCAGTTGGCCTATGAACCGGCATTCCGGGCCGGTGAAGCGCTGATGGTGCACAACGTGCTCGACTATGCCCAGGGCCGGACTTTGTGGCAGTACCTGGTCGGTCAGCGTCGTGTACGTCAGGCTCCGAGTATCAACTTCGATACCCCCAACGTCGTGGCTTCCGGGGTCAACTTCGTTGATGAGACCTTTGGTGGCGGTGGTTCGCCGGAGCGCTACGACTGGAAATTGATTGGCAAGCGCGAAATGTACATTCCGTACAACAACAACGCGCTGTTGGCCAACAGTGACGCTGAAGTACTCGGCCGTAGCCACGCCAATCCAGACCATGTCCGTTGGGAATTGCACCGGGTCTGGGAGGTTGAGGCCAGTCTCAAACCGGGTAGCCGTCATGCGGTGCCTAAGCGCAAGTTCTATTTCAGTGAAGACAACTGGGGAACTGCGATTCTGGATGGCTGGGACGCCGAAGGAACGCTGTGGCGTACAGCAATGACCACCCCGTTTGTGGCTCCGGATATTCCGGCCACGGTCAATTATTGCAATGGGTTCTTCCATGACCACCGGACCAAGGCCTGGGTCTACAACTGTGCCATGGGGAACGACATTGCCGGAGACCAGTTCAAGATGGTCAACCGCCGCTCGGAAAGCTACTTCTCGCCGCAATCGCTGTTGCGGATGAGCGGCCGCTAACCTGGCACTTCGCCGGCGTCCGCTTAGGCGGACGCCGGCGCTGATAACAACAAACCACGAGCGGAGTGTGCTCAGGTGAACAAGTCCTTGAAAACTGCGGCCTGCCTGCTGACGCTGTCACTACTGCAGCCTCTGGCCGGTGGCTCCGTCCTTGCGAGCGTGCTGCCGGATACTCTCAACAAACCAGCAGTCGCAACCGAGCTGGCTCATCGAACCATGCTGGCTGATCTTACCCGGGCCGGGCAGCGCCTGGTTGCCGTGGGTGAACGCGGTCATATCATTCTCTCCGACGACGAAGGCAACAGCTGGCGTCAGGCCTCGGTGCCGGTCAGTGTGACCTTGACTGCCGTGTGTTTCGCTGACGAGCTAAATGGCTGGGCCACCGGCCACAGGGGGGCCATTCTGGCTACCGCTGATGGTGGGGAGACCTGGAACTTGCAGCTGGATGGCAATGGTGTTGCTGCGGCGCTACTCAAGGATGCCCAGGCGCGTGATCCTCAGTTGGTGATGAGCGCCGAGCGTCTGGTCGAGGATGGGGCAGACAAGCCATTGCTTGCGATCCATTGCCAGAGTGCCAGCCAGGCGCTGGCGGTTGGAGCCTTTGGCATGGCGGTTATGACTCGCGACGGTGGTCAGAGCTGGCAGGGGCTTTCAGCTGTGTTGGAGGCTACCTCGGAGCGGCATCTGAATTATCTGCTGGAGCATGACGATGGGCTCTACATCGCTGGGGAAATGGGTGGGCTGTTTCGCCTTGATCAGCAAGGACATGCACATAACCTTGATGAGCCCTATGAGGGCAGCTTCTTTGCCCTGACTGACACCAGGGACGGCAACTTGCTGGCTTTTGGTCTGCGCGGTCACCTGTTTCGTTCTTCTGATACCGGTCAGAGTTGGCAACCGGTAATGCTTGACGCTACGCAAAGCCTGACTGCTGGTACCCGACTGCCCGATGGCCGGGTGTTGATTACTGATGTTTCCGGAACTGGCTGGCTCAGCGATGACAACGGCCATAGTTTCAGTCGCGTGCGGCCTGAACGTCAGTATCCCTTTACCGCATTGTTACCGATCGCTGACGGCCGGGTCCTGGCGGTAGGGCAGCGCGGCATCACTTGGTTCAAACCCGAAGGGCTGCGCTAAAGCGCAGTAGGCCATTGCAAGGTAACTATCATGGGTAAAAAAGTATCTGACGGGTTCGAAACCATCGCATCCCTCGCCGACTTCGACAAGTATTCGGGCAATCGTCTCGAACGCTTACTGTTCAATTATAGAGGCTGGGTTATCGCACTTTGTGCTTTGCTGACAGCGGTGTTCATCGTGTCAGCAAGTCAGCTCAAACTCAATGCCAGCTTTCTCAAGACTATCCCGGCCAGCCATCCGTTCGTGCTCAACTACCTCAAGCATGCCGAAGAACTCAAAGGCTCGGCCAATGCTCTGCGTATTGCCATAGCGTTACCCGAAGAGCACCAAGGGGATATCTTCAGTGCCGATTACATGGAACTGTTGCGTCAGATCAACGACGAGGTGTATCTGGTGCCTGGGGTTGATCGCGCCTTCATGAAGTCGTTATGGACGCCTCTGACCCGCTGGCAAGGTGTTACCGAGCACGGCTTTGACGGTGGCACTGTGGTGCCGGATGGATTCAGTGGTTCGGCAGCAGATCTTGAGGTTCTACGTGGCAATGTCGAGTTGTCGGGCGAAATCGGCCAGTTGGTTGCGCCGGACTTTCGCTCCAGCATTATTCTGGTGCCGCTGCTAGATATTAATCCCAATACCGGCGAGGCTCTGGACTATAAGGAATTGTCCGATGCTCTGGAGCAGATCCGCGAGCGTTATGAAGCGCAGGGCGTGGACATCCATATCATTGGTTTTGCCAAAGTTATGGGCGATCTGATATCCGGCCTGTATGCCATGCTGGTGTTCTTTGCCTTCGCCGTATTCATCTCCACCTTCATCCTGCTGCGCTTTACTCGCTGCTGGCGCAGTACTTTGGTGGTCCAAGGCTGCACCCTGACCGGCGTGGTCTGGCTGCTTGGCGTTCTGCCGATGCTGGGCTACGAACTGAACCCCTACTCAATTCTGGTGCCGTTCCTGGTTTACGCGATTGGGGTCAGTCATGGTGCGCAGAAGATGAATGGCATCATGCAGGACATTGGTCGGGGTACTCATCGGCTGATCGCAGCACGCTATACCTTTCGCCGCCTGTTCGCTGCGGGGATGACAGCTCTGTTGGCCGATGCGGTGGGGTTTGCCGTCCTGACGTTGGTCGATATTCCGGTGATTCAGGACCTGGCAATCATCTCCAGTTTGGGGGTGGCACTGTTGGTGTTCACCAACCTGGCCCTGCTGCCGATCCTGCTGTCCTATACCGGTGTCTCGGCCAGGGCTGCCGAGCGTCGCCTGCATGCCGAGCAGAACATTCAGCACAACTCGGCCAGTACACCGGCGTTCATGCGGATTCTGGATCTTTTCACCAAGCCACGCATGGCGGTCTTCGCCCTGGTGCATGCGCTGATGCTGGGCGGCTGGGCCTTGTGGACCAGTCAGGATCTGCAGGTTGGCGACCTTGATCCTGGCGCTCCGGAGCTGCGGCCCGACTCGCGTTACAACCAAGACAACGCTTTCATCATCGGCAACTACCAGGCCAGTAGCGATGTATTTGTGATCATGGTTGAAACCGAGACCGGGCAATGCGTCAACTATGAAACGCTGCGCAAGGTCGAAGAACTCGAATGGCGGCTGCGCCAGTTGCCTGCGGTGGATGGAACCAGTTCGATCGCCGGGGTGGCGCGTCGGGTTAACGTCGGGATGAATGAAGGGTTGCTCAAATGGAATGAGCTGCCGCCAAACCAGGCGATGATCAATGCCGCCGCCAACCGCTCGCCGCGAGAGCTGTTCAACGATACCTGCGATCTGCTGTCGATCTATGTGTTCCTCAAGGACCACAAGGCCGACACGCTCAATGCTGTTGTGAGTGTTACTGGCAGCTTTGCCGATCAGTTCAACAGCGACGAGGTCCGCTTTCTGATGGCCGCTGGCAATGCCGGGATCGAGAGCGCCACCAATATTGTGGTCAAGCAGGCTAATACGCAGATGCTGATTGGCGTCTACCTTGCGGTGAGCCTGTTGTGTCTGATCGCCTTCCGTTCCTGGCGAGCGACAGTCTGCGCTATTTTGCCGCTGATGCTGACCTCGATCCTGGCTGAAGCCTTGATGGTCAAGCTGGGTATGGGGCTCAAGGTAGCTACCCTGCCTGTCGTGGCGTTGGGGGTAGGCATCGGTGTGGATTACGCGCTCTACATCATCAGTGTGATGTTGTTCTGGCTAAAGCGTGGCTCCACTCTGTCAGAGGCCTATTTTCATGCACTCAACTTTACCGGGCGAGTGGTGGTGTTTACCGGGATCACATTGTCGCTGGGCGTGATCACTTGGGTACTGTCCCCAATCAAGTTCCAGGCTGACATGGGCCTGCTGCTGACCTTCATGTTCCTTTGCAACATGCTGGTGGCGCTGGTGCTGGTGCCGGCCCTGGCTTGCTTCCTGCTGCAGCCCCGTCACTTCCCACAGGGGCGTGAGAACGCTACTTCAACTCCAGAGAAAAGCTCCGACCTGGTGTCGGCTGACACTGAGCAGAAGGCTAGTCGAGAGCAGGAGGTGCCGGTATGAGCGGCAACGGAATTCCCTTGCCACGGATTCGTAGTGGTGACCTGCCGCTTGAAATGGCGCAAGCGGCGATGGATGCAGCAGTCGCCTATGCCATTAGCCGGGCGCTGCAGGTCAGTATCGCCGTAGTCGATTCGGGCGGCCATCTGCTCACCTTTGCACGAGTGTCCGGTACGCCCTGGCACAGCATTGATCTGGCCATCGACAAGGCTCGCACTTCAGCGTCCTTCGCTTTGCCCAGTAGCACGCTGGCTGACATGGTTGACAGCGCTAGCGAGCGTATCCGCATGAACCTGATGTTGCGTCCGGACATCATTGCCATGGGTGGCGCCTTTCCACTGCTGCTTGGTGATCGACTGGTGGGAGCAATCGGGGTATCTGGGGCCAGCGAAGAAGAAGACATGGATTGTGCCAATGCTGGACGTGAGGCTATCGCCCAGTGCGTTCAACCGCTTGAAAGTAATGTTCAGGAGAAGGCTTGTGACTGATACCCCTAATCTGGATCAACTCGGCGACGAACTGTTTGCAGCGTTGCGCGATGCTCGCATGGTAGCACCGCTGACCGAACGCTTTCCTCAGTTGCGGATTGAGGATGCCTATGCCATCCAGCAACACCTGATTGCCCGTCGCCTGGAAGCAGGTGAGCGGATCATCGGCAAGAAAATCGGGGTCACCAGCCAGGCGGTGATGGACATGCTCAAGGTCGATCAGCCGGACTTCGGTCAGCTCACCGACCGCATGGTGGTCAACCAGGGTGAGAGCATCGACATGAGCCGCCTGATCCAGCCCAAGGCCGAAGGTGAAATTGCTTTCGTTCTCAAACGCGACCTGACCGGCCCGGGTGTGACCGCCTCCGATGTATTACGCGCAACCGAAGGGGTCATGGCCTGCTTCGAGATCGTCGACTCGCGTATTCGTGACTGGCAGATCCGGATTCAGGACACCGTGGCCGACAACGCCTCTTGCGGTGTTTTCGTACTCGGCGACCGGCTGGTTGATCCACGCACACTCGACCTTTACAGCACCGGCATGGTGCTGGAGAAAAACGGCCGGGTGGTTGGTACCGGTGCAGGTGCCGCGACCATGGGCTCACCGGTCACCGCGGTGGCCTGGCTGGCCAACACCCTGGGGCAACTGGGCATGGGCCTGAAAGCCGGTGAGGTGATCCTGTCTGGCGCGCTGTCGGCGATGGTGCCGGTGGCCGCCGGCGACAACCTGCGTATGCACCTGGCGGGGATTGGCGGCGCCAGCGTGCGCTTTGGCTGAATGGATTGCCACGGGCCTGCGGCCCTCGCAATGACGAGCTAGTGCTACCGGTCTCTCTGTCGTCATTGCGAGCGCAGCGAAGCAATCCATGGCTGGCGACCTGAGCCCAGCCGGGCTCCTGACTGGATTGCCACGGGCCTATGGCCCTCGCAATGACGGTGAAGTGCTACGGAGTCCTCCAGCGTCATTGCGAGCGTAGCGAAGCAATCCATGGCGCAGGCAATGCCAGCCACCACAACAGAACAAGTATTACCCCAACGAGGGCATAAACATG
>ERZ869909.378-NODE-378-length-56650-cov-7.318438_pt1 | contig 56650 bp, 50 predicted proteins | sample MGYA00520892_ERZ869909 | MGnify/ENA primary metagenome ERZ869909 (study PRJEB32215, sample SAMEA104723947) | bioreactor metagenome | biome: bioreactor; feature: anaerobic bioreactor; material: water | place: China | collected 2015-03-12 ... | reverse complement strand
TTGCGCTTGGCTTCCGGGTCGTCGATGCCGTCCAGCGCGGAGAGGAAGCGCTCCCCCTCATCGGCGGCGACCAGCGGGATATTGTAATGCTCGCGGAAGAGGGTGACGACCTCTTCGGCCTCGCCATGGCGCATCAGGCCGGTATCCACGAAAACGCAGACCAGCTGATCGCCAATCGCCTCGTGGATCAGCACGGCGGCAACGGCGGAGTCCACCCCGCCTGAGAGCCCGCAGATCACCCGGCCCTTGCCCACCTGCTCACGGATGCGGGCAATCGCCTCATCCTTGAAGGCGGCCATGGTCCAGTCGCCCTTCATGCCGGCGATCTCGTGCGTGAAGTTCTTCAGGAGCAGCGCGCCGCGCGGCGTATGGACGACTTCCGGGTGGAACTGCACGCCATAGAATTGGCGCGCCTCGTCCGCGATGGCCGCAAAGGGCGCGCCGGGGCTGGTGGCGATGACATGGAAGCCCTCAGGCGCGGCCATCACGCGGTCGCCATGGCTCATCCACACGCGCTCGGTATCACCCACTTCGCCGAGACCTTTGAGGAGCGGGCTTTCGGCGACGATCTGGATGTCGGCACGGCCAAACTCGCGATGATCAGATGTCTCCACCCGCCCGCCAAGCTGCGCGCACATGGTCTGCTCGCCATAACAGATGCCCAGAACCGGCACGCCGGCCTCGAAGATATACGGGTCGGCGCGCGGACTATCCTCCCAGCTCGTCGAATGCGGAGAACCGGAAAGGATGATGGCCTTGGGGCCATATTCCTTCACAAAATTCGCATTGGCGCGGTTATAGGGATGGACCTCGCAATAGACGCCGCTCTCGCGCAGGCGCCGTGCGATAAGCTGGGTCACCTGACTGCCGAAATCGACAATCAGGGCGCGTTCGTGTTCGGCAGGTATATCCATGCGCAGCGATTAGCCGAGATTCTTGCGCGTGGCGAGGGGGTGGGTGGAATCGAGCTACGATAGGCGGCCCATACAGGCGCTCGCCGAAGGGAGCATGGGGGTCAGCGTATGTGCCGATTTTGCACGCGCGTCTGACAGGTGTTTGGAGTAAACTGCAGCCATGCTCTTGTTCGTCTATGTGCTCACGTTCGCCGTCTTCGTACTGCTGTTCACGCGCGAGGTGATAGCGCCAGCGTCCGGCGCGAGCTGTGATAAGCGTTGGCGCATCTATGCAGGTGCGCTCAATGCATTGAACGTGACGGTGGTAGTCGCTGCCGGACTAATCTTCCCGGCGACCATTGCGCAGATCAGTCTTGTCGAATTGCATCGCTATGTTGGCATTTTCGGCCAGAGCGCCATCATATTCCTCACAGCCAGCTTTTTCGCCTATTGGTGGCACCGTGCCACGCACGCCTCCGATACCATCTGGCGGATGGTGCATCAGCTGCACCACAGCCCGTCGCGTGTCGAGGCGCTCACAGCCTTCTATCTTCATCCCCTGGACAGCTTTCTTGCTGCCATGCTCAACGCGCTGATCGCATACGCGCTTCTTGGCGCATCGCCGTGGGCGGCAGGTCTCGCGCTCCTTTACGTGTCAATATTCAATCTGGTCGCGCACGCCGACATGCGCACTCCGTGGTGGCTGGGATTTGTAACCCAGCGCCCGGAAATGCACCGCTTGCATCATCAACGTGGCGTGCACCGGTGGAATTACGGCCTGCCACTTTGGGACCTCATGTTTGGTACGTGGCGCAACCCAAAATCCACCACGGTTGAGTGCGGCTTCGCTCCTGAAAATGAATTCCGGGTTCGTGAGATGCTGCTGATGAAATCCGTCGAGGAGTGATCAACCAGCAAGCCACATCCCGGCCGCTTGCCTCTCATCCCTCGCCTCATTTGACTCTCATATAATTTCTTACTTATATAAATGATATCGAAATTAATGGAGGCAGGCATGCATATCGACGTTGCAGCGGCCATCGGGGCCACGGCCCGCGAGGTGCGCAATCTGGAGCGGGATGGCAAACCCGCCATCGCCATAGTGGCGAGCCGCACCTACGCCACCAGTATCGAGGATTTATGGGAGGCGGTGACCACAAGAGAGCGCCTCGCGCGCTGGTTTTCGCCCGTGTCGGGTGATTTCCGCCCCGGCGGGCGGTTCCAGATCGAGAATAATGCGGCTGGCGAAATTAGCGTCTGCGAGCCGCCGCGCACGCTGGACGTCACCTGGGAGTTCTCCGAACAGGTCAGCTGGGTGAGCGTGCGGCTCTACACAGCCGGAAACGGCCATGCGCGCCTGGAACTGACCCATCTCTATGTGGTCGATCCCGACTGGGAGGAAAAATACGGCCCCGGCGCGGGCGGTGTCGGCTGGGATCTGGGCCTTGCCGGGCTTGCGCTTCATGTCAGCGGCGAGGTGACCGCGCCGGTGGAAGTAAGCGGCGAATGGTTCGCCTCGCAGAATTACCGCGATCTGGTCGATGCCAGTGCCAAGGCCTGGGGCGAGGCGCATGCCGCCTCTGGCGCGCCAGCAGACGAGGCCCACGCGGCAGCGGCCAGAACCGCCGCCTTCTTCAAGGGTGAGGAGCAATAGCCCCCATGCACGCCTTTGACGTCCTTGGAGACCCGGTGCGCCGGCGCATACTGGAGCTGTTGGCTGACAGCGAGTTGCGCTCCGGCGAGATCGTGGAGGTGATCCACGCCGAGTTCGGCATCAGCCAGGCCGGCGTCTCCCAGCATCTCAAAGTCCTGCGCGATGCGGGCTTTGCCACCTCCCGCGTGGACGGGCCGCGCCGCATCTACACGCTCGAACCCGCCCCGCTGCAGCAGGTCGATGACTGGCTCTCCCGCTTCAAGGGCTTCTGGACGCACAAGCTGGAAGCCCTCGCCACCGAAGTGGCACGCGGGCAGAAGGAGCGCGGGGAGTGAACTACCCCACCCTCTCCAGTCCGCACACGTAAAATCCGTCCGTGCCCGTGCGGGCGGGGGTGAGCTGGAGTGCGCCGTGAGCGCCCGCGCAGGCAGATAACGTCAGCGCGCCCTCTTCGGTGATCTGGCCTGACGCGGAAAGCGCGTCCATCACCGGCACGGCACGGAAATCGGGGTTGGTGCTCAGGAACGCTTCGATCCGGTCGCCGTTTTCTTCGGGCAGGACAGAGCAGGTCACATAGACCATGCGCCCGCCGGGACGCACGTATTTCGCGGCCTTGGCCAGCACCTCGTCCTGCTGGGTGATGCGGGTGGCGAGCGCCTTGTCCTTCAGGCGCCATTTGGTGTCCGGCCTGCGCCGCCAGGTGCCGGAGCCTGTGCAGGGCGCATCGATGAAGACCAGGTCCATCTTGCCCGCAAGATCGCCAAGGGCTTCTGCTTCCTTGCCAGCGCGCACCTGCACATTGCGCACCCCTGCCCGCTCCAGACGCGGCCAGATGGCGCGCAGGCGCCGCCAGTCATAATCCCACGCATAGAGCTGGCCGGTATTGTTCATCAGCGCGGCGAGAGCGAGCGTTTTCCCGCCCGCACCGGCGCAAAAATCGAGCACTTGCAGCCCTTCCACCGGCGCAGCGGCGAGCGCGGCGATCTGGCTGCCAATATCCTGAACCTCCACCCAGCCTTTCCCGTAAGCGGGGATAGCGTCAGCGGGCGGGGATTTGGCACGCGGATCATGGCCGGGAATGCGGATGGCCGTGGTGAGCAACTCCGACGGATCGGCATTGATCTGGGCGCGCACGGCGCCAATCGCCTTTTCAGGATCGGTCTTGAGCGTGTTGACGCGCAAATCCACCGGCGCACGCCCCGCCATGCTACTCCCTTCCAGCGCCGCGTCCGCGCCAAATCCGCGCTCAAAGCTCTCGGCGAGCCATTCCGGGATTTCCGCGCGCGCATGCAGCGGGGCATCGCCGGAGAGCTTTGCCAGCATGCCTGCACGCTCGGCACCGGTAAGGGGTTCCGGCGCATGCTCATCGCCCTCAAAGATCGCGGCGACCGCATCCGGCCCCATCTCCCATTCATGGGCGAGCGTGCCGAGCACCAGAGCGCGCGGCGTGTCCTCCCCCATCAGGAATGAGACTGAAGCCTTGCGCCGCAAGCTGTCCAAGACGAGGCCGGATATCCACGCCCGGTCGCCAGAACCCGCATAGCGGTTGGCCTTGCCCCAGTCACGCATGGCCTCCTTGACCGGCTGATGCCGGTTCAAAATGGTGTCCAGCACCTCGATGGCGGCGGCTATGCGCCCTGCGTCCCGCATGGATCTGTCTTTCTGAAAATAAACGCCCGAATTTCGTTCATAGCCCATCTGCAAGTCTGCTAGGCGTTATGGATGCTGTTCGAACCGCCCTCTGAAGCCCTGCTCTATGACGCCCTGATCGCCCGCGATGCGCGATGGGACGGACGCGCCTATGTCGGCGTCACCACCACCGGGATATTCTGCCGCCTCACCTGCCCGGCCCGCAAACCCAAGCGGGAGAATTGCCGCTTTTTCGAGACCGCCGCCGCCTGCTTAGAAGCGAGCTTCCGCCCATGCAAGCGCTGCAAACCGCTGGAACATGGCATGGAGCCCCTCGTCGCCAGCCTCTCGCAGGCGCTGCAGGCTGATCCGTCCCGCCGCTGGCGCGAGCTTGACCTGATCGCCATGGGTTACGACCCCTCGACGGTCCGTCGGGCATTTCGCAGACAGCTGGGCATTACCTTTCTTGAACTGGCGCGTCTGCGCCGGTTGCAGGAAGGCTTCACAAGCCTGGGTGAAGGCGAAAGCGTGATCGGAGCGCAGCTGGCCGCCAGCTATGAATCCGCGAGCGGGTTTCGCGCGGCCCTTGCCCGGTTTCTGGGCCTGTCACCGCGCACATTCAGGGCAGATGCGCCTTTGCAGGCTGCACCGGTTGAAACACCGCTGGGCACGATGATTGCCGTGTGTGACGCTCATGGGCTGCACCTGCTGGAGTTCATGGATCGCAGGGCCCTGCCGCGCGAGTTGCAGCGCCTTGCCGCAACCAGTCCGGGCGGGCTGGGCTGCGGACGCGTAGCGCTCCACGACCGGGTAGAGGAGGAGCTGGCGGCCTATTTTGAGGGAACCAGCAGGCGGTTCGACATTCCGCTGGTCCTGCACGGCGGTCCGTTTGCACGGGAGGTCTGGCGGGCTCTGCAGGACATACCGAGAGGCGAGACGCGCAGCTATGGCGAGATCGCGAAAGCCATCGGGCGCCCGTCTGCAAGCCGCGCCGTCGCGCGCGCCAATGGCCAGAACCAGATTGCTCTGGTCATTCCCTGTCACCGGGTCATAGGTGCGGACGGCTCACTCACCGGCTATGGTGGCGGCCTGCACCGGAAACGCGCCCTTCTCGACCTTGAACGCATGCCACCGTCTCGATCCACCGGAGCCAGCACGACATGAGGACCACCGCCAGCATTTTCCGCAGTTTGCATACGTCAGCGCAGCCGCTAGTCCTGTTTAATGCCTGGGATGCAGGCAGCGCTGCAACGATTGCCGATAGCGGGGCATGCGCCATCGCCACCAGCAGCTGGGCGGTCGCGGAAGCATCAGGTTACCGGGATGGCGAGCAATTGCCGTTTGACCGGCTGGTGGACTCCACGCGCCGGATCGTGGCGTCGGTCAACCTTCCGGTCAGCGTGGATGCCGAAACCGGCTATGGCGCGACCGGCGAGGCCGTTGCAGCAAATGTGCTGACGCTTGTCCGGGAAGGGGCGGCCGGCATCAATCTCGAAGATCGCGACCCGTCAGGAAACGGACTGGCATCCATACAGAACGCCGCCGGACGGATCGCCGCCATCCGGAACACCCTTCGAGCGCATGGGCTTGATGTCTTCATCAACGCCCGGTGCGACGTCTTTTTCACCGGTGGGCAGGACACAGCCAAGTCTGAAACAGGCCGGCTGAAAGAAGCGGTGCAGCGGGCGGAGGCGTATCTGGCTGCTGGCGCGGACGGCATATTCCTGCCCGGCCTGGCTGACCCGGCGCTGGTAGCGCAGGCTGTGCAGGCGATACCGGCGCCGCTCAACGTGATGGTCCGCTCACCGGACGCCATTGCCTCCCTCCGGGAGGCCGGTGTCCGCCGGATCAGCTTTGGCCCGGCGCCCTATATTGCAGCGATGGACGCGCTTCGGGGTGCCGCCCGCGAAGCATTTGCTGCCTGACGGCCTCACCCTCAGCTCGGGCTGGGATAGTTGGGCGCTTCGCGGGTGATGGTCACGTCATGCACATGGCTTTCGCGAAGCCCGGCATTGGTGATGCGCACGAAGACGGCGTTTTTCTGGAAGTCGGCAATGGTCTTGGAGCCGGTATAGCCCATCGCGGCGCGAAGCCCGCCCACCATCTGGTGCAGGATCGGCCCGACCGGGCCCTTATAGGGAACCTGGCCTTCAATGCCTTCAGGCACCAGCTTCATGCGGTCGGTGACCTCTTTCTGGAAATAGCGGTCAGCCGAGCCGCGGGCCATCGCGCCGACACTGCCCATGCCGCGATAGGATTTGTATGAGCGGCCCTTGTAGAGGAAGACCTCGCCGGGCGCTTCTTCCGTCCCTGCCAGCATGGAACCCATCATCACACAGTCCGCACCGGCAGCGATGGCCTTTGCCACGTCACCGGAATACTTGATGCCGCCATCGGCGATCACGGTGCCTTCAAAGCCCTGTGCCGCGCGGCGCGCTTCCATCACGGCCGTCAGCTGGGGCACGCCGACACCGGCAACGATGCGGGTGGTGCAGATCGAGCCCGGCCCGATCCCCACCTTCACGCAGTCTGCGCCCGCGTCAAACAGGCCGCGCGCGCCGTCATAGGTCGCGATGTTGCCCGCCACGATCTGGGTGGTGTTGGAGGCGCGCTTGATACGGCGCACCTGCTCCAGCACGGCCGCGCTCATGCCGTGGGCGGTGTCTATCACGATGACATCCACGCCTGCATCCATCAGCGCCTCGGCGCGCTCGAAGCCCGCATCGCCGGTGGTGGTGGCTGCTGCCACGCGCAGGCGGCCATGCTCGTCCTTGGCGGCGTTCGGATAGGCTTGCGCCTTCTCCATGTCCTTCACGGTCATCAGGCCGACGCAGAAGCCGAACTCGTCTACCACCAGCAGGCGCTCGATACGGTGCTTGTGCAGCAGGCGTTTGGCCTCCGCCTGATCGGCGCCAGGGCGCACAGTGACCAGGTGATCCTTGGTCATCAGGCTGGCAACAGACGCGTTCATATCATCGGCAAAGCGCACGTCCCGGTTGGTGACGATGCCGATAAGCTTGCCGGGCTTGGCACCGGCGGCCCCGCCCTTGCCACCGCCCTCAACGACCGGAATGCCGGAGATGCGGTGATGATCCATCAGGGCTTTCAGGTCGGCCAGCGTCGCGTCCGGCCCGATGGTAACCGGATTGACCACCATGCCGCTTTCAAAGCGCTTCACGCGGCGCACTTCCTCGGCCTGTTCGGCTATATCCAGATTGCGGTGGATGACGCCCAAGCCCCCTGCCTGCGCCATCGCAATGGCCAGCGGCGCTTCGGTGACGGTGTCCATGGCGGCAGACAGGATCGGGATATTCAGCCCGATCCGGGGCGTGACGCGCGTGCGCACATCTGCGTCTGCGGGGATGATTTCCGATGCACCGGGCTGCAAGAGCACATCATCGAAGGTGAGACCTTCAACTATCTCCATGGCGGAGACCTCCTTTTCTCTTGCGGGGCGGCTCTAACCCTGAATCCGCCCGCGCGCAAGGGGTGGTGACGGCGCAGCTTGCGGTATCACGCCGCAGAGCCTCACTATGCAGCAGGTTTTCTCATGAGCGGGATCAGGGCGTAGATGAGCGGGCGACTGGACGGCAAGGTGGCGGTGATCACCGGCGGAGCAAGCGGGATCGGCAAGGCGAGCGTCGAGCGCTTCATCGATGAGGGCGCCCATGTGGTGATGGGCGATCTGGAAGCCGGACGCGGCGAGGCGATGGCGCAGTATTACGGCCCGAAGCTCGCCTTCCTTACGACCGATGTGAAGAACGAGGCCGACATCAAGGCACTGATCGATCTGGCCATTGAGCGCCACGGGCGGCTGGACGTGCTCTTCAACAATGCAGGCTCTGCCGAGCCGGATTATCCGGTGGAGAAGATCGAGGCGAACACGTTCGATCACGTGATGCACCTGCACCTGCGTGCCGCCCTGTTCGGGATCAAGCACGCTGTGCCGCACATGCAGGCGGCAGGCGGCGGTTCCATCATCTCCACCTCCAGCGTCGCCGGGATCGGGGTGAATTACGGGCCCCTGCTCTACTCCATCGCCAAGGCGGCCCTGATCCACATGACGAAAACCGTCTCGGTGCGGCTGGCACCGCACAAGATCCGTGTGAACTGCATCAATCCGGGCCTCATCGCGACGGCCGTGTTCGGGCGCGCCTTCGGGCTGGATCAGGACGCGGCCGAGGCCGCCCAGCCGCAACTTGAGGAGCTCGGAGCCTTCGCCCAGCCCCTGCCTGTCGGCGGCAATCCGCTCGATATCGCCAATGCCGCCGTGTATCTGGCCAGTGACGAGGCGCGCTTCGTGACAGGACAGGCACTGGTGGTCGATGGCGGGCTGACCGTGGGCACCGTCCCGGACCCCAATGGCGGCACCGCAGCGATCATCACAGAGATTCTCGGCGTCGATCTGGCCGCCTGGCGGGCCGAACACGGAATCTGAGCAGCGGCCATTCGGCGGACTTTAAGGATTTGAAGGCATGCTCTGTCTGGGCAACGGGGGCGGTGGCGATGACCAATCCATGCATGAGCTGCAGCATCGACATGGATTGCTGCAAGAAATTCAACGGCGTGCTGATGTCGCAGGAGGAGTTTGACCGCCTCTACGCGAAGTTCGAGGGCCGTTTCCAGGTCGAACAGCGCAACCGCTTCGTGATGGTCACCGATATGAGTGGCGAAGGCTGCCCCTATTTCAAACAGGGCACGGGCTGCACGGTCTATGAGGAACGTCCGCTGGATTGCCGCCTGTTTCCTTTCTCGCTCGATCATATCTGGGGTGGAGAAGGCCAGACCATGCGCGCCTCTGCCCACCGCCGTGTCGGCTGCCCGCATTCGGAGGAGTTTCCGATCGACCGCGATCAGGTCGCCTGTCTGACAGACGGCATGGCGCGCTCGGTGGGCCATAGCGGGGCCGAGGTGGAACTGGAATACGGTGTCACCTGGTGGAAATACGCCGCGCGCCGCGCGGTGCGCCGCCTCAGGGCGCTAACCGGCGTTTAACCTCGCGCGGCAAAGCCGGGCAGCACCTGGTGCCGTATGGCACGGATTGTGCGGCGTTCAGTGCAAGTGAAGCCTGGAGGGCCACACATGTTGCACTGTGAAACAATCAAGGCGCACGCTCTGAACCCACAGGACAGGCAGGCGTGGATTGCAATGGCACTGGCCACAGGGCTCAACTCCCCGCTTTTGCACCCCGATTTCGCCGAGACGGTTGCAACCGTACGCAGCGATGTCGAGATTGCGCTGTTCCGCGACACACAGGGTCTGGCGGCGGTGTTTGCCTATCATCGCCGCCCGGGCGGGTTTGCGCGTCCCATCGGATCGGCCTTTTCCGACGTTCATTCGATATTGCGCCGCGCGGACATCCACACCCGAGACGAGGAATTACTCGCACTCGCGGGTATTTCCCGCGCGCGCTTTGCAGCCCTTTACACGCCTGATCAGCCCCCGGCAGCGGGCCTGTCCCCTGTGGGGCCCTCGCGCGCTGCCGTGAAGCGTACGACCGGCGCTGCCCTCATCGCCGAGCTTCAGGCAGAGCATCCCAAGCGCTACAAGGATTTCCGCCGGCGCCTTCGCAAGCTGGAAACCGAAATTGGCACAGTGACGCTGGAGCGGTGCAACGACGCAGTTACGCTGAACAGGCTGATAGGCTGGAAACGGGCCCAGTACCGCGAAACGGGCCGTCATGACGTGCTGGCCCCACGCTGGACGTCCCGCCTCATGCACGGCCTGCACGCAAGGACAGGCGGTACAGTGCGCGGACAACTCTATGCACTGCGTGCCGGCGGCAGGCTGATTGCGGCCGAGTATGGCCCCGAGGGACACGGCACCTTCCACCCCTGGCTGGCAGCCTACGACCCCGACATGGCTGCCTATTCGCCGGGCCATCTGCTCGTCTACCTGCTCCTGTCGAAAATGGACGAGCTGGACCTTGCCCGCTACGAGATGGGCACCGGCCACGAGGACTACAAGCGCTATTTCACCAATCACCGTTCGGCGCTGTTCAGCGGACTGGCCCGCGCACCCCATCTCGAGGAAAAGCTGCGCGAGGCGGCATCACAGCTTGCTCTGGCAACACTCGCGCTGTGCGGGCAGCGCGTGCGCGAACTTGGCGAACGCATGTATAGCCGCATAGACCACATCGCGGCGGCCGACATCAGTGCAGCAGGACGGTGGGCAGGGCTGACCCGGGCTGCGGGATCCATGCTGTCAGGCCAGCAGCGCAGCGCCTGACCTGGCCGGCCAGCCGTCACGCCAAGAAAAAAGGCGCGCTCTGATGGAGCGCGCCTTTCACATTTCGGGTAGCCAGTACCGGGCCTAGTCTTCCCAGCCCCACGGCGTGGGCGGGGTATCGACCGGATTGGTCAGGTCGAACGTCACTTCGAAGAAGCGGTTCGGACGGGTCAGCGTGTAGGTGAAGGTCGTGTCACTAACTTCCATGATCCAGATATTGTCCATGGAAACCGGAATACCCTCGCGCTCGAACAGATCCTTGGAGAACTGGTCGGCCGGGAACTCGACGCGCGCAGAAACCGGCGGAAAGTCGCTCTCGCCACCATACTGGGTCAGCGTGTCCTCTGATCCATCCTCGTGGCGGTGATCATGCTTCAGACGCAGACGGCCATCCTCCAGACGGGTGATGAGCCAGGTACGAGAGTGATCGTCGCCCACATGGAAGGGCACACGCACCTCGTCCTCGAAGCACTCACGCACGTGCATGACCAGACGGCGGCCGGCAAACGCCGAGTCCAGCTCGACAGGCGGGCTGGTAATCTGGCCCTCGAAGGACTGGCCGCAATACTGCGAGAGACCCTCGATCAGGCCGTCCGGCCCGCCCTGAGCGGCTTCAGGCGCAGCCATCTCAGGCTCGACCGCATCTCCGGCCAGTTCAGGGATCTGCTCGTCATCGAATGCGCCGACGCCGTCAGAAGCGGTATGCGGCTGCGTAGCCGGATCGGGCACAGGCTGAGGATCAGGAACGGTGTCGGCAGGGTCACAAGCAGCAAGAAGTGCAGCGAGCGCAACAGAGCCCCCCACCATGGCGAAGCGGGATAGGGTCATTCGGCAGCCTCCATTCGCGACTTTACAAGTTTCTGGACCTTTTTGACTGCCCGGTCGCGTTTCAGGCGCGAGAGGTAGTCGATGAACAACACCCCCTCCAGATGGTCCATCTCGTGCTGGATGCACACCGCAAAAAGATCGTCTGCGACCTCCTCACGCGCATTCCCCTCATAATCGAGGTACTCGACCTTCACCCTCGCCGGGCGCTCGATCTCCTCATAAACCTCGGGAATTGACAGGCAGCCCTCGCTATAGGGCCGCTTTTCATCGGTAAGCGGAGTCACCACCGGATTGACGAAGTAACGCGGTGCGTCGCGTTTTTCCGACAAATCCATCACGATCACGCGCTTGTCCACGCCGATCTGGATCGCAGCCAGACCAATACCATCGGCCTCGTACATGGTCTCGACCATGTCATCCATCAGGGCACGAAGACTGTCATCCACACCGTCAACGGGTTTGGACACCAGCTTCAGACGCGGGTCGGGAATAGTAAGTATCGGGTGTACAGCCATGCTCTAGACCTAATAGGCAAAGGGGTTTCGTTCAAGCTTTACGCGTTGTCACCGCTATCGGGAGCGGCCAGCGCACGCGGGGTTTCGTCCACCTGGGCCGGGCCTTCAAGCGCTTTCGAGCCCGAGGCGGAGTTGAGTTCGGCCATCTTGCGCGCAGACACCAGAACCCGGCCCTCCAGCGACGCTACCGCGCTGTTATAATTCGTGGTTGCGGATTTCAGGCCCGAGCCCACCCGCCCCAGATGCCCGGTGAAAACCTGCAGCCGGTCGTGAATTTCGCTGCCGAGCGTGGCAATCTTGCGGGCATTGTCTTCCAGTGCCTGCTGGCGCCAGCCATAGGCGACCGCCTTGGCCAATGCGAGCAGGGTGGAGGGCGTGACGATGATCACATCGCTCGCAATGGCCTCGTCAAACAGGCCCGGCTCCTCCTCCATCGCTGCGGAGTAGAAGCTCTCGCCAGGGATGAAGAGTGCCACGAAGTCGATCGCGCCCTCCACCGATTTTGCATATTCCTTGCTGGCGAGCTGGCGCACATGGGTGCGCACCTGCTGGGCATGGCGGCGCAGATGCTGCTTGCGGGTGGGCTCATCGGGTGCTTCCACCGCATCGAGATAAGCCGTCAGCGCCACCTTGGAATCGATCACGAACCGCCCGCCACCCGGCAGCTTCACCACGAAGTCCGGCCGCAGCGACGCTCCCTCGCTATCGCGCGCCTGATACTGGCTTTCATAGTCGATACCCTTGGTAAGGCCCGCCAGCTCCAGCACATTCTCCACCGTGCGTTCGCCCCACTGGCCGCGCGTCGTGGAGGAACGCTGCAGTGCGTTGACAAGCTTGGCCGTCTCTTGCTGCTGGCCAGCCAGCCCCTGACGCAACGCACTGATCTGCTCGCCAAGCTCGCCGCGATGGGCCGCGCGTTCCTTCTCGATATGGTCAACGGTGGCCTTGAACTGATCGAGCTTCTCGCGGATCGGGGTTACCAGCTCCTTCACGCTGCCTTCGGCCTTTTCCTGATGGTTCCTGAAGGTCTCCGCCGCACGCTCCAGAAAAGCCTTCTGCGACCGGTCGAGCGCCTCGCCGGCGAGCAGCTGGAACTTCTCCTGTACGGCATTGGAAAGCTGGGTCAGGCTTTCGCGTTCGCGCTTCACCGCCTCGGCCTCGGTATCGATACGGGCCTTCAGCGCTGCGGCAGCCTGCTCGGCCTCGCGGCGGGCAACCCGTTCCGCTTCCAGTTCGGACTGGCGCTGCGCCCGCTCGGCATCGAAACGCCGCTCTGTGTCAGCGAGACGCTCCTGCAGGGCCGCTGCCCCGGCACCGGCGCTTCGCATGAACAGCCAGGTCAGCACCATGCCGACAACGGCACCGCCACCGGCAATCAGGACAGTATTGAGAATCTCCATGGGAAGCCCTCCCGGCGTGCACGCGAATCGATACCCCAGCCTAGACCAGCCCGGCGGACTTTCCGCCCGGCGATCTGCTTGCGTTCACATATATGTCAGACTGGCAACCCGCGCTGGCCAACGGCGTTGCCATCCCTATGTGAGCGTGTGAACGCTTTTAAAAACTGACCGGGGAAACCAACATGATCCGCACGACCCTTGCCGCCAGCCTTCTTGTCACCGCCAGCGCCGGCGCACTTGCAGCGCAGGACGTTTACGAGACCGAGCAGGCCAGTTTCCGCATCGAAACCGTCGCCGAGGGGCTGAATATTCCGTGGTCGATCGGCTTCCTGCCCTCCGGCGAGATGGTTGTCACCGAGCGCGATGGCGGCTCGGACGGGCTGCGCATCATCGACGCTCAAGGCAATCTGCGCGCTGAACCTGTCGCCGGCATGCCGGACGATGTGGTGGTGAACCGCCAGGGCGGTCTGTTCGATGCCATCCCCCATCCGGAATTTGCCAGTAACCGCCTTCTCTACATCTCCTACGCGCAAGGCACGCGTCAGGCTCACCGCACGGCGCTGATCCGGGCGCGTCTCAGCGACGACCTCTCTCGGCTGGAGAACGTGGAAGAGCTGTTTGCTGTCGACTTCGACATCGCCACCAACCGTCACCACGGCGGCAAGATCCTGTTTGACCGGGACGGATATCTCTGGCTGTCGCTGGGCGATGGCGGCAATCACATGGACGAGGCGCAAGACCCCTCCAATCATATCGGTACGCTGATCCGCCTGAATGATGACGGCTCTGTCCCGGCAGACAACCCGTTTGTGAATGGTGGTGGTGCACCGGAAGTGTGGAGCTATGGCCATCGCAACATCCAGGGGCTGGTCCAGCACCCGGTCACCGGCACGATCTGGAGCCATGAGCACGGGCCGCGCGGCGGCGACGAGATCAATATCCACCGGACAAGCGGCCTGAATTACGGCTGGCCGGAAATCACCTACGGCATCAACTATGACGGATCGACCATCACCGAAGAGCGCGAGCGCGAGGGGATGGAGCAGCCGATCTGGTACTGGACACCCTCCATCGCCGCGTCGGGCATGACCTTCTATACCGGCGACGCCTTCCCCCACTGGCGCAACGACGTGTTCGTCGGCGCGCTGGCGGGCATGCACGTCGTACGCATGGAAACCGATGGCGACCGGGTGATCGGCCGCGAGCGTCTTCTCGAAGACCTGGAAGAGCGAATCCGCGATGTCCGCACTGGCCCGGACGGCTATATCTACGTCACAACGGATAGTGATGAGGGCCGCGTGCTGCGGCTGGTTCCTGCCGAATAGTACGGCTCAGGCCTCCTCAGGATGAGGGCTGCAGGATGTCCCTCGTCCTGAGGGCGAGCGCAGCGAAGCGTCCCGAATGACGCGGGACATCAAGCCGGCCGTCGCGAGCGGAAGGCGGCGGCCAGCGTGCCGTCATCAAGATAATCAAGCTCCCCCCCGACCGGCACACCACGCGCCAGCGAGGTGATGGACACGCCGGTGTGGGCCAGCCGGTCGGCAATAACGTGCGCCGTCGTCTGCCCGTCCACCGTGGCATTGAGGGCGAGGATCACTTCATTGACCGTGCCACTGCCCGCACGCTGCACGAGGCTGGCAAGATTGAGGTCATCCGGTCCGACACCATCGAGCGCAGAGAGCACACCACCCAGCACATGGTACTTGCCGGCAAACGCCCCTGCCCGCTCCAGCGCCCACAGATCACCCACGGTCTCAACCACGCAGATCACGCCATCACCACGCTTGGGATCACGGCAGACCGTGCACGGATCTGAAACGTCGAGATTGCCGCAAACGCTGCACGGACGGATTTTCTCTGCCGCCTCGGCCATCGCCGCCGCCAGAGGCTCCATCAGCGCCTCGCGCTTCTTCATCAGGTGCAGGGCGGCCCGGCGCGCAGAGCGCGGGCCCAGCCCTGGCAGCTTGGCCAGAAGCTGGATGAGGCGTTCTATTTCGGGGCCAGCCGTACCTGCCATCTCAGTCCCTCAATGCCGGCGCGAATCACGCCCTCAACATGAGCGGAGAGACTATCTGCCGATGCGGCCGGCAACAGCCCGGCCACGCAGGACCGGTCACGGCTTGATGCCAAAGGGCATGTCGAAGCCAGGCGGCAGGCCAAGCCCGCCCGCCGCATCGCGCAACACACGCGCCTGAGCCTCGTCAGCCTTGCGGCGCGCATCCGCCAGCGCTGCCAGAATGAGATCCTCGAGAATCTCAGGTTCGGAAGGATCAACGAGCGAGGGGTCTATCGATACGCGGCGCGGCTCGCCCTTGGCCGTGAGCGTGACCTTGATCAGCCCTGCACCGGACTCGCCGGTCACCTCCAGCTGGTCGAGGCGGGCCTGCGCTTCGCCCATCTTCTTCTGCATCTCCTGCGCCTGTTTCATGAGGCCGGCGAGATCTTTCATGGCTTACGCTCCTGACGCTGTGTGTCTGCCTCCGCCGTCGGGGCCGGTGCAGGTGCAGACTCAATGGGATTCACGGCTTCGAGCTGCGCACCGGGAAACAGCGTCATCGCCCGCACGACTGCCGGGTCGCGCAACGCCTTCTCCCGCAAGGCTTCAGCCTCACGGCGGCGGCGCTCCCTGACGGTCTCCCCGCCCGGGGCCCGCCCCTGACTGTCCACCAGCCAGCGCGCGCCGGTCTGGGCATGAAGGAAACCGGCCAGACGGCTGGCAAGGTCTTCCGGGGCGCCATTCGCCCCCTCGAAAACGAGTTTTCCCTGCCCGATCGAGACCAGACGCACAAAGCGCTCCACATGATCACTCAGCATGACCTCGCGCTCGCGTTCGAGCATCGCGAGCAGATCATCAAGACTGGCTGGTCCACCCGGCGGGATGGTGACGGCCTCGGCATGCGGGCCTTCAGCCTGCTCTTGCGGAATTGCCTGTGCGGCAGGCAATGGCGCGCCGGCCTCCAGAGCCGCAATCAGGCGGGCAGCGTCCTCCGGGCCGGGAAGGCTTGCAGCGGCCATGAGGCGGATCACGCTCATTTCCACGGCGGCCATCGGGTCTGGCGCGGAGCGCACATCCTCAAGCCCCGACAACGCGGTCTTCCAGAGGCGTGTCAGACTGGCGAGCGAGTGGGCGCCGGCCAGTTCGCGGATGCGCGCAGCGGTTTCGGGCGCTTCGGCAAGGTCTGCCTTGCCTCCTGTCGCCTTCACCCGGTTCATGGCGTGCAGATAGTCGAGAAGGTCGCGCATCAGCACTTGCGGGTCGGCGCCCCCAGCATACTGGTTTTCCAGCTCCTCAAGCGCCGCGGCGCCGCGGCCGGACAATGCCGCGTCCAGCAGATCAAGCACGCGTGAGCGATCGACCAGGCCAAGCATTTCGCGCACCTGGGAGGCGGGAACCGGTCCGTTGCCCGTACCCTGCACAATGGCCTGATCGAGCAATGACAACGCGTCGCGAACCGACCCCTCGGCGGCACGGGCAATCGAATCCAGCCCATCGGGCTCCACCTGCGCGTTTTCCTTCTCGCAGATGCGCTTGAGATGAGCGCTGAGCGCATCGCGCGGCACGCGGCGAAGATCGAAGCGCTGGCAACGGCTGAGCACCGTCACCGGCACTTTGCGTATCTCGGTGGTAGCGAAGATGAACTTTACGTGGGGGGGCGGCTCCTCGAGGGTTTTCAGCAACGCGTTGAACGCATTGTTCGACAGCATGTGCACTTCGTCGATGATGTAGACCTTGTAGCGGGCCGACACCGGCGCGTAGCGCACACCATCGAGGATCTCGCGGATATCGCCGACGCCCGTGCGCGACGCCGCATCCATTTCCAGCACATCGACATGGGCGGAGCGGGCGATGGCGTCGCAATGGCGGCCGGGCGGATCAATATCCACCGTTGGTCCAGATCGCTCGCCGGAATCATAGTTGAGGGCGCGGGCGATGAGGCGCGCCGTCGTGGTCTTGCCCACCCCCCTCACGCCCGTCAGCATATAGGCTTGGGCAATGCGCCCTGACTGAAAGGCATGGGATAACGTGCGCACCATCGCATCCTGCCCGATCAGGTCTGCGAAGCGCTGCGGCCGGTACTTTCGTGCGAGCACCTGATAGGCAGGGGTTTCAGGGGGCGCGTCCATTCCCGGCAAGGCCGGACCCGAATCACCCGGTTCCAGTGCCGGGCCGTCGCCATGCAGCTCGTGATCGTCCATGAGCGCGAAATGCCCCTTCTTGCGAAGTCCCGGCTGGACGCGCACCGATGGCGCAGATCGGGCACAGCAGCAAAAGCAGATGGAAGGCGGCGGAAGACCGGACGGCGACCCGAACCGAAACTCGTTACGGCTGCTTCCTTCCGGACCTGACCGGGTTGGCGAGGGGCTCGTCCACCGCCGGCCTTCCTGATCCCAGTATCGGGATCATGGAGCCGTTTCGCAAGCGCAGTGTCAGTTGCCCGCCGCCTCCCGCAGAAATGCCGCGTGCTGGCAGAGAAGGCCAATGAGCTGCTCGTCCGCGTTGGCGGCTACAAGCTGGTTCAGCCAGTCCTCCACAATCACTGCCTGGGTAGCCAGCCAGTCGCGCACGCGCGGCTCCAGAGCGTCACTCCAGGTGGCGGTGGCGCGCGGGGCGCGAAGACGCTCGCAGCTGATGATTTCGCAGACGGCCTGGCTCATGGAACGAATCTCCTCTCGTCCTGCCTCACCCGGCCAGAATTGCGAATAATTCTCATTAGCGTCAATGGCGGGGCATGAAAAACCCCCGCGGCCATTGACCGCGGGGGCTCTCATCGCTCTGCCTGAGCAGAGTGATCAGTCGTGCGTGCGACTAGAAGCGGCGGACGTAGGAAATGCCGAACGCGTCAGCATTGCCATTGCCGTTCACAAAGTCATAGCGGGTGTAGTCAAAGCGGACCGCATTCGGGCCGTTGAACGCCCACTCGGCGCCAGCGCCGAAGGCCCAGCCGTCGATGTCGGAGCTGACGGTGAGACCACCGACAGAGCCTTCAACGTCAGCGTAGATGTAGCCGCCACGGGCAAACACCGTGAACTGCTCGGTCAGCGGGTATTGCGCAACGCCATAGAGGCCAACACCGTAATCGATCGACGAGTTGAAGGTCGTGCCACCAACGGTCACGCTCTCATCGCCGAGACCGATCAGCAGGTCGCCTTCCAGCGCGAAGAACGGGGTGATGTCGTAGCTGCCGCGCAGGGTCAGCGCGTCATAGGTGGCGCCGTCGGTGTCGATGGCCTGATAGCCAGCGCCGATGCGGAACGGGCCTTCCTGAGCGGAGGCAGCGCCGGCAAGAACAGCAATCGAGGAGACTGCAATAAGGAGAGATTTCATCTGTTTCGACCTTTCGTCTTTTTTGGACCCCCCGGGTCCGTGGAGCGAGACATGGGGCTGCTGCCCGGCAGTGTGCAAGATGGCATCGCCTGTTAATGACGCAGTGCAATACACCGCTGTGTCTTTCCGGACACGGACTAAGGCGCAATCAAGGCAATTAAGACAAAAGCGCCACAAAAACGTACGTTTATACATGTTTCGGACAGGATCCGGTAATGTTCGCAAGCACAGCAAAACCGGTCCTGCTTGCCAGCACGCGCGTATCAGGGCGCAATGATCGTGCTTGAGAGGTAACTGACCATGCACCTGACATTCACCCGATCGCCGCTTGATCACGCCGGGCCGCAACGCGCCGAGCCTGCCTTTGTCCAGGCTTGCCTCGACAACCCGGACGCGCGCGCACTCCTGCTTGCGGGCGGCAATGTCGTGATGACGCCGGCGGGCGATGCGCACCGGGTGCATCCGCGTGAAGCCGAATCGCTGGCCTTGCAGCCGCCCGGACTGGTTTTCCTGGGCCTTGCAGGCGGCACCCCCTGGTTTGCAGCAAGCGTTGCGCCGGAGAGCGTCCCCCCGGCGCTTGATTTCCGCCGCGCCACAATGATGGCAGAACCGGACATCGCCGCCATTCTGGGCCGGGCCCGTGCCATTCTTACCTGGCATGCACGCAGGCACTATTGCTCCAATTGCGGGGCGGAGAACCTGCCGGTGGAAGGAGCGACGAAGCTTGTCTGCCCGTCCTGTGGCACCGAACACTTCCCGCGTACGGATCCGTCCGTGATCATGCTGCCGTTTTCCGGTGAGCGGTGCGTGCTGGGGCGTCAGCCGTCCTGGCCACCAGGCGTCTACGCCACCCTGGCCGGCTTCATGGAGCCGGGCGAAACCATCGAGGAGGCCTGTGCCCGGGAGGTCCGTGAAGAAACGGGGTTATCCGTCCTGTCCACCCGTTACGTTGCCAGCCAGCCCTGGCCCTTCCCTTCCACCCTGATGATCGGGCTGATTGCCGAGATCGCACCGGGCGAACCTGTGGCCGCCGACGACCTTGAGGAGGCGCGCTGGTTCACGCGTGATGAGGTACGCGAGCTTTATGAGGGGCCGCTCATGCGCTGGGGACCACCGCATTACTCGGTATCGCGGCTCCTGATCGACACCTGGCTGAAGGGCGGGTAGCGGGGCGCGACGACCTGCCCCATGGGGCGCAGGGCGGGCTGCTGGTAGGTTTTTTTGGTCGCCCGGCCTGCTATTCAGGTGCCGGGCAATCGCGCCAAGCGGTTGCACAGGGCGGCGTAGCGTGCCAAACACCGGCACAATTACAGTCAAATCAGGGCGAGAGAACGTCGATGGGCGATCTTTTCTGGAACAAGGTAGCGGGCGCGGTACTGGCGATTTTGCTGGTCGTGATGGGCCTGCGCGAAGTCGGTGACATCATCTTCGACGCATCTGCGCCGGAAACGCTGGGTTTCCCCGTTGACCCGTCTGTGCTGGAAGGCCCCGGCGGAGCGGCCGAGGAAGCCTCCGGGCCGGTCGATTTCGGCCTGCTGCTGGCCACCGCCAGCACCGATGCCGGTGAGCGCGTGGCGCGCCGCTGCGTGGCCTGCCACACATTCGATCAAGGCGGCGCAAACGGCACCGGCCCCAATATGTGGGGTGTGCTGGGACGTGCGGTCGCCAGCGTTGCCGGGTTCAACTATTCCAGCGCGATGCGCGATTACGGCTCTGATGGCACGCAGTGGCTCTATCAGAACATGTATGACTATCTGGAAGCGCCGCGCCGGTACGTTCCTGGCACGTCGATGGCCTTTGCGGGTCTTCGCAGCCAGGAAGACCGGATCAATCTGATTGCCTACATGCACTCGATGGGCAGTTCGCAGCTTCCCTTCCCCGATCCGCTGCCCGAAGAGCCGGCGATCACGGAAGATGTGGATCCGGCATCCGTGGCTGCCTCCGATGCCATGCCTGCACCCGACACCGCGACAGAATCGGTTGAGGATCTCGGCGAAATGGCCCAGCCGGCCGAAACGCCCGCTGATGACGAGACCGAAGAGCCGCAGGACGCCGACGAATAGCCTTCCGCCTCTTCAGAGCCTGCGAAAAGGGCGCTTCCTTGCGGGAGCGCCCTTTTCATTTGTGCAGGCCTGCGACGGCTTCAGCCGCGTATGCCGGGCGCGCGGAAAATTCCGCTGACAGGGGCGTGGTGATGCGCGATGCGCCGGGCGGCGACACTCAGGGGCTCTTTCGCCGTCGCCATGTGAAACGCGTTGGCGTGCAACAGGTGTACCGCATCGGTCATCACGCCCACATGGCCAGGCCAGAATACCATGTCACCGCGCTGCAGCCCGCTGAACGAGGCGGTGACCGGCACACTTTGCCAACGGTCACGCGCCCAGCGCTCCTGATCACCGCTGTCACGCGGTATGCGCACGCCAGACGCCTCGAGGCTCACCTGAATCAGCCCGGAGCAATCAAGCCCCAGGCTTTCCTTGCCGCCCCATAGATAGGGTGTGTGTTCAAACCGTTCGGCCACGGCCACCCAGTCGGGCTCGCTGGCATCCAGCGCGGACAGGTGGCCTGTGAAAATCCAGCCCTGACGCTGGCTTTCGGTAAACTTTCCCTCGCGCCGGCCGGCTGCGATCTTCGCGTTCAGCGACACAAGAAAGCGCGGCGCCGACTTCAGGTCAGGTTCGGAAAATACATAGGTGCGAATCGCGCTGACGCGGTGGGTCGGAATGAGCACCGGCGCTGACAGGGCGGCGAGGTCCACATACCCCTGATAGCCGTCATGACGCGAGGTGCCCCTCGCCCAGCCCTCAGCCTCCTCCTCAACGGAAAACACCTCTCCCGCCAGAAGCTGGCTATCCATCATGGCGTCATCGCGCGGGGCCCGCCGGATTGCAGTGACGCCTGCTGTGACCTGATAATCCTCAGCCATGCTGTGCTCCATAGCGATCCTTGATCACCTCGTAGACGGCACGGGCAGCGAGCATTTCGCCGCCCAGCGGGCGGCCGGGTCGCGCCTTCGGGTTCCAGCCGTAGATATCGAGATGCACCCAGGCCTTTGTGTCGACGAACCGGCGCAGAAACAGCGCTGCCGTGATGGACCCGGCCATCGGGCCTGCACCCGTGTTTGAGAGATCGGATATCTCGCCATCAAGCTGGCTGTCATAGCCATTCCAGAGCGGCATGTGCCACACAGGATCATCCACGCGGCGGCCGGCTTTGGCGATCTGCTCCGCCAGTGTGTCATCGTCGGTGTAGAGCGGGGCAAGCTCCGGCCCCAGCGCTATGCGGGCGGCACCGGTCAGGGTTGCCATGTCGATGACGAGATCGGGCTTGTCCTCGCACGCCCGGGCCAGCGCATCGCCGAGAACCAGGCGGCCTTCGGCATCCGTATTGCCGATCTCGACGGTGAGCCCCTTGCGCGATGACAGCACATCGCCCGGCCGGAAGGCATTGCCCGAAATGGCGTTCTCCACCGCGGGGATCAGCACCTGGAGATTAACCGGCAGGGCCGCATCCATGATCATGGTGGCAAGGCCAAGGACATTTGCTGCGCCGCCCATGTCCTTCTTCATGATGCGCATGCCCTCGCCGCCCTTGATGTTGAGCCCGCCGGAATCGAAGCACACGCCCTTGCCGATCAGTGACAGACGGGGATGGTCCTTGTGGCCCCAATTGAGCTCGATCAGCCGCGGCGCGTCCGTGGAGGCGCGGCCCACGGCGTGAATCATCGGGTAATTCTGCGTCAGCAGATCGTCACCGACGATACTGGTCACCTTTGCCCCGAAGGGCTTCGCGATTGCCCGCGCGGCGTCCTCCAGATGACTTGGCAGCATGTCGCCGGCCGGTGTGTTGATCAGATCGCGGCACACCGTGGCTCCGGCAATAATGCGAAGGGCCTCAGCCTCGTCGGCTCCGGCGGGCAGCTGGAAGCGGGCGGGTTGCCGCTGCGCGGAGCGATAGCGGGTAAACTGGTAACTGCCCAGTCCCAGCGCTGTCGCCAGAACCGTGGGATCCCATCCCTGCGGCATGCCCCCTACACGCCATTCGCCCTCGGGCAGGCTCAAGGGCGCATTGCCGGCATCGAAGGGCGACAATCCTTCGCCGACCCCCATAAGCGCATCACCGCCGGGCAGAACCACACACTCGCCTGCGCGTCCGGAAAAGCCGGATGCACGAACATGCCCCGATGAAGGCTCACCGAGCCCTGCAAGCACCGAATCAAGATCCCCTCGGGAGGTGAAATGAACGGTGCGGACGGGCTGGGCGGAACCGGCAAAAGCAAAACTCATCAGTATCTCCAGAAATCGGACACAAAGGACGGCACAGCCGCCGGGCGCGGCAAAGCGTTAACGGGTTCTTGACCGGCCCAGCTGAAAGATAGGGGGCCGGAAGGGTCAGGTTAACAGGGTTAGATCATGTCATTGCGTTTGTCCGCTACCGCCATCACAGCTGCCGGCGCCCTTGCGCTGGGGGCATGTGCTACCACGGCGCCGCCGCAAACGGTGCAGGAGGCGGCTCTTGTGACCCATATGGAGTCCCGCTCCATCGTCCCGGCCACGGCGGCAGAGCGGCGCTCCATCGTCCACCAGGATCTCCTCACCCAGGCCGCATTCTGGGCAGAGGCCTATGAGCTCAATCCGGCAGACCGTGAAGCGGCGACCGCTCTGGCGCGCATCCTTCGCCAGCTTGGCAGCACACCGCGCGCCATCGAGGTTGCGCGCCAGGCGCTGGCCTTGTTCCCCGACGACAGCGCGCTGCTGGGCGCCTACGGTCTGGCTCTGGCAGCAGAGGGGCGAGGCCAGCAGGCGATCGAGCCCCTGACCCGCGCAGCGCAGGCCGAACCGGAAAACTGGCGGCTTATCAATGCCCTTGGCGTGTCCCTGGAACAGGCCGGGCGCGCCACTGCGGCACGCGCGCGTTTCGAGGAAGCCCTTGTTATCGCGCCGGACGAGCCTTCGGTACTGTCCAACCTCGCCCTGTCGCACGCGCTCGAAGGTGACCTCGACCGGGCCGAGCCATTATTGAGACGTGCGATGGATCACGATCTCGCCTCGGCGCAGATTCGCCAGAACCTCGCGCTTGTCCTTGCGCTGCAAGGCAGGTTCCCCGAGGCCGAGCGCATCGCAACGATCGACTCGACGCCGGAAATGGCGGAGGCGAATCTCGCCTATGTGAGGGCGATGATGACCAGCCCGAGACGCTGGGACAGCCTGAGCGAAGGCGGATTGCGCACTACCGGCTACTGATCGCCGAACGGATCCTTGGCATCAGCGCTGCTTGGGCGCGCCATGGGCGGCGGCGCAGACACACTTTCTTCGGTCTTTTTCAGCGGGAAGCCGGACTTCAGCTCCGGTGACACGAGAGTGTGATCAAAACGGAAATCATCGACCAGATCGCGCAGTTCCTGGGGCGCCTTGCCGTCTTTCGAGGCTTCTATCGCGCGATAAAGCGAAAACAGGCGCAGATAGCCCTTGTCGTCGCGCGACAGGTCCGTCTCGTCCAGCCGCGAGCAGATGATGGTCAACCGCGTGATGGCGGGCTTGCGCCGCCCTGCCGCAAGGTCAAGCATCGCGGCAACCAGTTCGACCTTCCAGCCGATGTCGGCAAAGTCGATCTTCCTCGGGGCGGCAGCCAGTTCGTCGCGCGCCTTGGCGATATTGTCGGCACGCAAGGCTGCCAGCGCGTTATCGCACGCTGCCTGCGCGAGACGAATCTCGTCGCGCCGTCTTTCCTCGGCCTTGCGTCCACCGAACATGTTACAAGCCCCCGATGACTGAACCAGGCCAGCCTAAAGCATCGGACCGGGCATATGAAACCCAATCCCTGTCCCCGGCCGGACCCCCCAGGGCGCAAATGTTTACGGCATGCCTCATTCCGGCAAAGCGATTTAAGCAGCCCGTGCGGATGAGACCCCAGATCAGGCATTTACACCACCCGTCCATAGTGAATAAATCGCCTGCAGGCATGGGAGCACTCAAATGATTGAATGGCTTGGCCCGCACGCGGGATGGCTGGCGCTCGCGCTTCTGGGTGTCATGCTGGCGGTCTTCGCCACCGAGCGTTTTCCGCCGGAGATGGTGGCGATCGGTGCGGTGGCGGTTTTCCTCGTTCTGGGGCTGCTGGACAGCTCCAGCATGGTGGGAGCGCTTGCCAATGCAGCCCCGCTGACCATTGCATGCATGTTCGTGATATCGGCCGCTCTGGTGCGAACGGGGGCGATCCTCGAGGTCAGCCGGTTTGTCCAGCGAACCGCAGGGTCGAGCCGGATTCTGGTCATCGGCTTCACCTTCACCCTCACCGTCCTGGTGTCGGCGTTCATGAACAATATTCCTGTCGTGATGATCCTCATTCCGGTCATCACCGGCATTGCGCGCGACCTGAATCTCGCACCGTCCAAGCTTCTGCTGCCGCTCTCTTACTGCGCGATCATGGGCGGCACCTGCACGCTGATCGGTACCTCGACCAATCTCGTTGTCGACGGCGCTGCCCGTCAGGCCGGTCTGGAGCCCTTCGGCATTTTCGAGATCAGCATCGTTGGCCTCGTCGTTGCGGTCACAGGCATGATCTATCTTGCCATTTTCGCGCCGCGCCTGTTGCCTGACCGCAAGGACTTTTCATTCCTTGATGGCGCTACCGAGTCCCGGTTCATCACCGATGCACGCATCCCCGACGGATCATCGCTTATCGGCCGCCGCCCCGACGATGTCCCTTTCCTGAAGCTGCGTGATCTGCGTCTCCTGGACGTGGTACGGGATTCCCAGACCCTGCGGCACGACATCGACCAGATCGAGTTGCGGGCCGGCGACCGGCTGGTTCTGGAATCGCCCATGAGCGAGGTCCTCTCCCTGCACCGTGATGGCGAGGTGCGCGTCGGCTCCGAAGACCTTGATGACGTCAGCGAAAGCACAGCGACGCTCGTAGAAGCGGTCGTCGGCCCGGGCAGCCGGCTCACAGGGGCGCCGCTCAAGTCCTACCGGCTGCGCCGGAGATTCGGGGTATATGTGGTGGCTGTCCACCGTCATGGCGGCGAAATCAACGAACATATCGGACGTATCAGGCTGAACCCTGGCGACAGCGTGCTGCTGGAGGGCAAGCCTGAAGATATCAACCGCATGTCACGGGAACTCGGTCTGGTCGACGTCGCCAAACCGGAGGACCAGGCGTTTCGCCGCGAACGGGCACCCATCGCGATCGCCACGCTGGTGGGCGTCGTGGTCCTTGCCGCCCTGAACATCATGCCCATCGTCGGGCTTGCCGTAATCGGTGTCGCCATCGTGCTTTTCTCCGGCTGCCTCGACCCGGAGGAGGCGTTCGACAGCATAGACTGGCGGATTCTCGCGCTCATCGTGGCGATGCTGGCCATTGGTGCTGCACTCGACAGGGCAGGGTCCATTTCCCTGATTGTAGAGGTAGCGCGACCGGTGCTTTCGGTGGCGCCGCCGATCGTACTTCTGGCGCTCGTATACGCCGTTACCTCGTTCCTGACGGAAACTGTGACCAATAATGCCGTCGCCATCGTCGTAACGCCGGTTGCAGCGGCCCTGGCAATTGCGGCCGGCCTTGATCCCCGGCCCTTCGTGGTGGCGGTGATGTTCGCGGCCAGCGCCAGCTTTGCCACACCGATCGGGTATCAGACCAACACGCTCGTATACGGCCCTGGCCACTATCGCTTCATGGATTTTGTCAAGATCGGCGTTCCGCTCAACGTCATCATGCTTGTAGTTGCAGTCGTGATGATACCGCTGATCTGGCCGCTGGAGGGCGCCAACTAGGCCGCCGGCCCGGTCTCTCCTCCGGCCTCGCCATGGCGGACGAAAATCGTCTGATAGACGTCCCGTGTGATCCGCGATGCCGTGGTCTTGAGAACGAAGGGAAACAGCGCGTGAACAAGCGCTGCCAGCCCCGCGAGGACAAGCCGGAAACCGACCGCGGCAGCGAAACCCATGTGCTCGCCGTAGCTCTGGCCTGCTTCTGCCGGATGCGAGGTAAATAGTTTCACCATCGTGCCTGCCTTCCCTGATCGCTGCTACGCAGTCTGCAGCGGCTGAAATAGCCGTCATCATCTTGTCAGCCCATGCGGTTTTCGGGAACCCTGTCAGGATGCTGCGGATTGGATAGGGCAGCGGTTCTGTCCATCGGGTGTAACCCCGCCTCGCTATCGGAAAGGAGGCCATACTCTGACATCTCCCCGGAATGACACGCCTCGCCTGTCGTCGGCGGATGCCTGCGTTGACCTGGCTCTTGAAAAAGTCGGCAAGCGCATCGTGCTCGCCCTGCCCCTGGCGCTGGGCAAGGCCAACCATATCGCCAACGCGTTCTACACCCGCGCCAAAGCTGACCCGTCGATTGACCTGACGATTTTCACCGCGCTGACGCTTGAGCGTCCAAGTGCGCCGAACGCGCTGGCTGCCCGCCTTCTCGATCCGATTTCGCAGCGGCTCTACGCAGGCTATCCCGATCTGGATTATGCCCGCGACCGGCGGAAGAACGCTCTGCCGGGCAATGTTCGTGTGAAGGAGTTTTTCCTGCCGCCGGGAGGCCTGCTGTCCAACCCGTCCGCCCAGCGTGACTATGTCAGCGCCAATTACACCCATGCCGGCCGTGCGATACTGGAGGCGGGCGTGAATGTTGCCGCCCAGATGGTCGCGCCAGGGCCGGATGGCCGGGTCAGCCTGTCATGCAACTCCGATCTGTCACTCGACATGATCCCGGCGCTCCACAAGAAGCGCGCGCAAGGCCAGCCCACAATGGTGCTGGGCGAGCTCAACGCAGCCCTGCCCTTCATGGGGCAGGACGCGGACGTGCCGGAAGACTGGTTTGACGCGCTCTTTGACGCGGGCAGCTACACCCTCTTCCCGATCCCGCGCGAGGCCGTGACGACCGCCGCATGGGCGATCGGCCTGCACGCCAGTACCCTGGTGCGCGACGGCGGCACGCTGCAGACGGGTATAGGCGCTCTGTCTGATGCAGTGGCGGCGGCATTGAAGCTTCGCCATCAGGACAATGCCAACTGGCAGGCAGCCATCGAGGCGCTTCACTTTGACCGTGACCTTGCGGACGGATGCGGGGGGCTGGAGCCCTTCCGGGATGGTCTTTACGGCTGCAGCGAGATGCTCACGCTCGGGCTGCTGGATCTGTTTCAGAGCGGCATCATCTCGCGGCGCGTACTCGCCGCCACCGATCGCCAGCGCGCGTTGCTGACGGCGCCGGAGACACTGCGCGAGGACGAAGGCATTGCCCTGCACGGCGGCTTCTTCGCCGGGCCGGACGAGCTCTATCACCGCCTGCGTCATCTCACCGCCACCGAGCGTGCCCGCATCGACATGACATCGGTGACCCGTGTCAATGATCTGTACGGTCACGAGGAGCTTGCGCGGCTTCAGCGCCAGTATGCGCGCTTCATCAATACAGCGATGATGGTCAACGGGCGCGGCGCGGCCATTTCCGACACGCTCGCAGATGGCCGTGTCGTCAGCGGTGTGGGCGGGCAATACAATTTCTCGGCCATGGCCCATGAGCTGGAAGGCGCTCGCTCGATCATCCTTCTGCGCGCAACCCGGCAGAGCGGCGGCGAGACCCGCTCCAACATCGTCTGGACCGGCGGCGAGGTAACGGTGCCCCGCCATCTGCGCGACATCGTCGTCACGGAGTACGGCGTTGCCGATCTGCGCGGGAAGACCGACCGCGAGGTTGCCATCGCGCTTGCCTCGATTGCCGACAGCCGGTTCCAGGAGGCGTTCCTTGGCGATGCGAAGGCCGCCGGCAAGGTGGAAACGGATTTCGTCCTCCCCGATACGGCACGCCGCAACACGCCTGAGCGGCTGGCGGAGGCCCTCGGGCCCTTCGCCGGCAGATCGGTGCTGCCGAAATTTCCCTTCGGCAGTGATCTTACCGAGACTGAGCAAGCATTGCGCGAAGCGCTGGAATGGCTCGCCCAGCGCAATGCAGGCTGGCGTGCGCGAGCCGGCCTGATCACCAGTGCCATCTTCAGTGCGCCTTCCGCGCATGACTTCCGCGAGGCTCTGGAGCGGATGAAGCTCGAAGTACCGGCAGGCCTCGGAGAGAGGCTGCAGCAGAGGTTGGTCCGCCTTGCGCTCGCACGAACGGCGAAGCCAAGACAGGGCACCTGACCGCCCTGCAATCTAAGGGCGATATTTCAACTATTATTGAAAATGACACCGGTTGCATTGATGCTGGAAGCGCGGCAGTCTTTCCTGCATCTCCCGGCTGGGCCAGTATAGGCGCCGGCACGGCGCGGGGCCGGGCAGACAAGGATTTGATGCGAGGCGATGGCAGAGCTTGTTCCGGTAGAAGCATTCGACATGGTCGTTTTCGGCGCTACGGGAGACCTGGCGCGCCGCAAGATATTGCCTGCCCTGTTTCACCGCTGGTGCGACGGGCAGATACCGGAGAACTCGCGCATCATCGCCGCCGCGCGCGAAAAGCTCAGCACCGCCGACTATCTGGAACGCGCCAGCGAATTCGTGAACGGGGACAAGAAGAAAAAGGCGTGGGCGGCGTTTTCAGATCGCGTGACCTACACCGCCATCGACTCCCATGGCGAGGGGCCCGGCTGGCAGACGATAAAGGACGCACTGGACGATGATCCGGCGAAGGTCCGTCTGTTCTATCTTGCCCTGCCCCCCGCGGTGTACGGCCCGGTATGCGCCGCTATCGGCAAGCACGGGCTGAACACGAAGACGAGCCGCATCGTGCTGGAAAAGCCCATCGGCCACGATTTCCACTCGGCCAGGCACATCAATGAGGCCGTCGGCGCGGTTTTCGATGAGGGTTCAATCTTCCGCATCGACCATTACCTCGGCAAGGAGACGGTCCAGAACCTGCTCGTACTGCGCTTTGCCAACATGCTGCTTGAGCCGGTGTGGAATGCGAACGGGATCGACCACGTCCAGATCACCGTCGCCGAGACGCTGGGGGCAGGCGATCGCGCGGACTATTACGACCGGGCGGGCGCCCTGCGCGACATGGTGCAGAACCATCTGCTCCAGCTCCTGTGTCTGGTCGCCATGGAGCCGCCGCTGAGCCTGGACGGGGACGGGGTGCGCACCGAAAAGCTCAAGGTGCTGCGCGCGCTGCGCCTGATACGCGGCGAGGATGCCGCCAAGTGCCTGGTACGCGGCCAGTACGGCGCCGGCATGATCGATGGCGCGCCCGTGCCCGGCTATGCCGACGAGGTGGGCCACCCGACACGGACCGAAACCTTCACCGCCATCCGCGCCAGCATCGACAACTGGCGCTGGGCCGGGGTGCCCTTCTATCTGCGTACGGGCAAGCGGATGGCCAAACGCCGCTCCGAGATCATCATCCAGTTCAAGCCTGTGCCCCATGACATCATCCGGGCCGACGCGGGCGTGATGCAGCCCAACCGCCTCGTCATCCGGCTGCAGCCTGATGAAGGCGTCAAGCTGATGATGATGACCAAGGATCCTGGCCCCGGCGGCATGCGCCTGCGCTACGTGCCCTTGAACCTCAGCTATGCCGAGGCCTTCGAGGCTGACTATCCCGATGCGTACGAACGCCTGCTGATGGCCGTGGTGCGGGGCAATCTGGCCCTCTTCATGCGCCGCGACGAGGTGGAAGCCGCCTGGCGGTGGACCGACTCCGTCATCCGCGCGTGGAGTGAAGCCGCCAGCCCCTTGCACAATTATGCCGCGGGAACTGATGGCCCGGCGCAAGGTTCGCTTCTTCTCAGCCGCGAGGACCGTGAATGGTTCGATGGTGACCATGGCTGAACACCTGCACAGCTTTGACAGCGCAGAAGCGGCAGCCGGGGCGTTGGCAGACGCTATTGCCGGCACGCTCCGGGCCGCGCTGGCGAAGCGCGGGCGGGCAAGCCTCATCGTCTCCGGCGGCTCCACGCCTGAACCGGTTTACCGCCAGCTGGCCGACACCAAACTGGACTGGCCGCGTATTGACGTGGTGCTGGCAGACGAGCGCTGGGTGGAGCCCGGCCAAGCAGGCTCCAACGAGGACTTCATCCGCCGCACGCTTCTGACCGGCCACGCGGCAAACGCCCGTTTCACAGGCCTAAAAAGCCCCGGCGCGCGCCCTGCCGACGGTCTGGCAGCCGCTGAAGCCCGGCTCAAAGCGCATCACTGGCCCGCCGATTGCGCGGTGCTGGGCATGGGCGATGACGGCCATACCCTGTCCTGGTTTCCCCATGCCGACGGGCTGGATGACGCGCTGTCGGCGACAGGCACGCTTGCATCCGCCATCGCTGCCAGGCCGAGCCCTGTCACCGGCGCGCTGACCGATCGCATCACGCTGACCTTGCGCGCGCTGGACGGGGTGCAGTTCTGCGCCCTCCTCATCAAGGGTGACGCCAAGCGCGCCGCACTGGAAAAGGCACGCATCCCCGGCCCGGTGGCGGACATGCCCGTGCGCGCACTTTTCAACCACCCAGGCCTTGAATTGCAGATATTCTGGTCGCCCTGACGCGACGCAACGCCCGAAAGCCAGACCGATGCCCGCCCCGCTCCATCCCGTGCTTGCCGACGTGACCGCCCGTATCGAGGCGCGCAGCCGTGAAACACGCGCTGCCTATCTCGATCTCATTGCCAGGGCGCGCAAAGACGGCCCGCAGCGCAAGATCCTCTCTTGCGGCAATCTCGCCCACGGATTTGCGGCGTCCGGCGAGGACAAGAATCCTCTCAAATCGCTGGTCTGGCCGAATATCGCCATCGTCACCGCCTATAACGACATGCTGTCGGCACATCAGCCGCTGGGCACCTATCCGGACATCATCAAGGCGGCGGCCCGCGCGGCAGGCGCCACGGCGCAGATCGCAGGCGGCGTGCCGGCCATGTGCGATGGCGTCACGCAGGGCCAGCCCGGCATGGAGCTGTCGCTCTTCTCGCGCGACGTGATCGCGATGGCGACAGCCGTTTCGCTGTCCCACAACATGTTCGATGCGGCCATCTGCCTTGGCGTATGCGACAAGATCGTGCCGGGACTGCTCATCGGCGCGCTGCGCTTTGGCCATCTGCCGGTCCTGTTCCTGCCCGCCGGGCCGATGCCTTCCGGCCTGCCCAACGCCGAAAAGGCCCGCATCCGCCAGCTTTATGCCGAAGGCAAGGTGGGCCGCGACAAGCTGCTGGACGCGGAGAGCGCCAGCTATCACAGCCCCGGCACCTGCACCTTCTATGGCACCGCCAACTCCAACCAGATGATGGTGGAACTGATGGGGCTGCACCTGCCGGGCTCGGCCTTCATCAATCCCGGCACGCCCTTGCGCGAAGCGATGGTGAAGGCGACCGCAAGGCGCGCCGCCAGCATTACCGCCCTCGGCAAGGACTACCGCCCCATAGGCGAGGCGATCGGTGCGCGCGCCATCGCCAACGCCATTGTCGGCCTCAACGCTACCGGCGGGTCGACGAACCACACCCTCCATATCGTGGCGATCGCGCGGGCCGCAGGCCTCATCGTCAACTGGGACGATTTTGAAGACCTCTCCCATGTCACACCGCTGCTGGCGAAGATCTATCCCAACGGCCCGGCCGACGTGAACCATTTCCACGCTGCGGGCGGGATGGGCTTCCTTGTGCGTGAGCTGCTGGAGGCCGGATTGCTGCATGGCGACGTGCTGACACCCGGCGCGGACAGTCTTGCCGACTTTGCGCGCGAGCCCTTCCTCGACGGCGACACGCTGGCCTGGCGTGATGCCCCCGCGACCAGCCTCGACCTTGATGTGCTGCGTCCTGTCAGCGATCCGGTGGCAAAGGATGGCGGGCTGCGCGTCGTTTCAGGAAATCTCGGCCGCGCCGTGGTGAAGGTTTCTGCGGTAAAGCCGGAGCACCGCCGCGTCACGGCCCCGGCCATCGTCTTCGAGACGCAAGACGATCTGCTGGCCGCCTTCAGAGCCGGCAGGCTGGAGCGGGACTTCGTGGCCGTGGTGCGCTTTCAGGGGCCGAAAGCCAATGGCATGCCGGAACTGCACAAGCTGACGCCGACACTGGGGGTGCTACAGGACCGCGGCTTCAAGGTTGCGCTGCTCACAGACGGGCGCATGTCGGGCGCGTCGGGGAAGGTACTCGCCGCGATTCATGTCTGCCCGGAAGCGCTGGATGGCGGGCCGATAGCCCGCGTGCGCGATGGCGATATCATCACCGTATGCGCCGATGCCGGCGAGCTGTCGGTGAACGTCCCGCCAGCAGAACTCGCCGCCCGCCCGGCGGCCAGTTTTGATCTGACGGCCAGCCATCACGGACTGGGCCGCGAACTGTTTGCCGGGTTCCGGCAGGTGGCAGGCAGCGCAGAGGACGGCGCCCTGTCCATACCCGGCCTGTGCGAGCCTGCGGAGCGCACCATCCAGACGGAGAATGTCCCATGAGCAGCGCCCCCAGCCTTGAAACACTTATTGGCGCGTCCAGCGTCATCCCCGTTCTGGCAGTGAAACGCCTCGGCGATGCTGCTCCGCTGGCGCGCGCGCTGGCCGCAGGCGGGCTCAAAGTCATCGAGCTGACCTTGCGCACAGATGTGGCGCTCGACGCCATGAAGGCGATGCAGGACGCGGCGCCGGACCTGCTTATCGGCATGGGAACGGTGCGAACGCCCGAGCAGGCGCGCGCCTCCGCCGAAGCCGGTGCCGCCTTCCTGGTCAGCCCCGGCCTGACGGCCGAACTGGGCGAAGCGATGCTGGCAACGGGGCTTGCCTGCCTGCCCGGTGTCGCAACGGCTGGCGAAGCGATGGCCGCGCAGGCGCAAGGGTTTGAGGTGCTGAAATTCTTTCCCGCAGAACCGGCCGGCGGTATCGCCTATCTCAAGGCGCTGGAGGGCCCGCTGCCCGATATCCGCTTTTGCCCCACGGGCTCGATCAGCCGGGAGAGAGCACCGGACTATCTTGCCCTGAAGAACGTCGTGTGCGTCGGCGGATCATGGATTGCCACCAGCGCGGATATCGACGCTGGCAACTGGGCCGCGATCAGCGAGAATGCCCGCGCTGCCGAGGCGATGAAGGGGCGGTAGGACGTTCATGAGAGCTGTCATCTTCCGGCCGCGTAGCGATCCGGGGGAGCCATGATGTCTCCCCCCGTTCACGGGGGGAGTGGCCCGAAGGGCCGAGGGGGGGGATAATCGAAACAAATTCCCCCCTCCGTCAGCTGCGCTGACACCTCCCCCGCAGGCGGGGGAGGACATCGCTCTTTGCCGGAATGGGTTCCCCGGCTGGCTGACGCCCCCGGGGAATGACACGGAAAAAGACTCTACGCCGTTACCTTGGCGGGAACCACGCCGCCAGCTGCTGTCAGGCGAAGTGATATCTGACCGTAAGGCCCAAAATCGGCCACTGACTGCGCGCCCACCGGCGCTTCATGCACACCCGTGGCGGCGCCGGTGGAGATGTAATCGCCTTCTTTCAGGGCGATGCCGCGCGCGCGGCACAGCTCCACCAGAAAACACAAAGCGCCCAGCGGCCCGCCGGGGATCGCGCCCGCACTCGCCTCGCCCACCGTCGCGCCATCAATATCGACGCGGGCGGGCAGGCTTTCAGGCGCTAACGACCGCCAGTCAGCAATCTCTGCGCCGACGATCAGCCCGTTATTATTGCCAAAATCGCTGACGACCGACATCGGCCCGAGATCATTGATGCCCGCAAACGGGCTGGAGGCGATCTCCACCCCGACATGCAGGGCAGCCACGATGTCCGACACGCTCTGCGGCGTCACCGGCGCTGCCGGGTCCAGACCGGATTTCAGGCGGAAGACAAACTCGGCCTCGATCGCGGCAAACCCGCCGTCAAAGACCGGCATGGTGTGAACAAGGCCCGGACGGTCCTTGATGATCTGGCGGGCAAAGATCGGCCCAGCCAGACGCTCCGCACCTGCCTTTGACCGGAAGCCGGGCGGGATCATGCCAATCTTCCAGCCTGCCACATTATCATTCCATGCAGCCATGGAACGGTCCTGCACGCCATAGGCTTCGGTCAGCGTTTCAGGCAGCGCGCCGGGGAAATCCCGCAACGCTGCGCCCTCGCTGCGTGCGGTCACAAACGCTGCCGAAATGGCCTCGATATTCGAACTGCGAGCCATCAGTGGCGCGTCCCTTGTTCTTCCTGCACCGAATCCGCCGCGCAGGCGCGAGCGGTCTTTCTTGTCGTTCGTGTCTCGTGTGCGGTTTTGCGCATTGAGGGCTTCCGTCTGCGGCCGGGAGCCGTTAGGCTGCCCTCATGGTAACCGGTGTCATTAAGGGGCATACTTACGAACACCGGCTCAGATGGCAAGCGCGATTTGCAAATCAGGTGATTTTGCGCCGGTCCGGAAAATAATGATGATGCTTCCAGTCCGGGATAACGGGCGGGAGCGGGAGGAGACGAAAATGCGCAAGTATTTCGCTGGCATAGCTGCCTTGGCCCTTCTGGCTGCCTGCTCGCCCGAGCCGGCAGGCAACACAGGGGAGGAGCCTGGATCCGCTGCTCAAACGGAACGCCGGGACCCCACGGTCACCACCCCGGAGCAGGCTGCTGCCGCCCTTGCCGCCGCTGCCGCCCGCCCTGACCGCGTTCCCGCCGCGCCGGACATTCACCCCCTTAGCGATGAGCCCGCGCCGTGGTTTGTGGAGCCCGGCGACATTCCCGCTTTCCCCGGCGCAGAGGGCTTTGGCCGCTATGCGGTTGGCGGGCGCGGTGGCCGGGTCTTCAAGGTGACCAATCTCAACGATTCCGGTCCGGGCTCCCTGCGCGAAGCGGTGGAGGCGGAAGGCCCGCGCATCGTGATCTTTGATGTCGACGGCATCATCCAGCTGCAAAGCCCGCTCATCATCCGCAATGACTTCATCACGATTGCGGGCCAGAGCGCACCAGGCGGCGGGATCACGCTGCGCGACTATGATCTCACCGTGAATGCCAATCACGTCATCATCCGCCATATCCGTTCGCGCATGGGTAATGAGGCGGGCCATGAGGACGATTCCATCTCCATCCGTGGCGGCCACCACATCATCCTTGATCACGTCTCGGCCAGCTGGGCTATCGACGAAAACCTCTCCGCCTCGCAGAGCTTTGACCCCGCACGTGGCGGCAATCACCTCTCCAACGTCACGGTGCAATGGTCGATCATCTCTGAAGGGCTCTATCGGGCCGGCCATGAAAAGGGCGACCGGGGCTATGGCAGCCTGATCCGGGGCAGTCACGGCGCGCGTTATTCCTGGCTCAACAATCTGTGGGCGCACAACCATTCGCGCATGCCGCGCGTCGGCAATTACGCGACGCCCTACATGGACCCGGAAGGCGTGCTCTTCGATTTCCGCAATAATGTCTTCTACAACTGGGGGCACGGCGCGGAGACCGATTTCTGGAACTGGACGCCCGCGCGCGACACGTTCGATTACACGGCGGCGCAGGGCCTCGTCAGCGACATGCTCTATGGCCGCGAGGGCTTTGACTATCACCACGCCGCCGGCACCGATCTCGATCCGGCCTCGGTCGCCCGCTACAACTTCGTCAACAATGCCTATGTGCAGGGGCCGCACACGCTGGGGCCGCTCATCTTCTATATGCGCAATGTCACGGGCAGGGCCTTCTTTGAAGGCAACACAATTGATGGCCAGCTTCTGCCCCAGCTCAATATCGTGCGCTCCGCCGCGCCGGACCGCACTTTCGTGGACCGTGCCTTCCCGGCTGGCGAGGTGGCCACCGTGTCGGCAGAAGAGGCCTACGAGCGCGTGCTGGCCCGTGCCGGAGCGTCTTTCTACCGCGATGCCATTGATACGCGCATCATCGAGGAAGTGCGTACCCGCACCGGCTTCATCCCGGACAACGCAAACGATGTCGGCGGCTGGGTGGACGTCACGCAAGGTGAGCCGCGCACCGACTCCAATGGCGACGGTATTCCAGATGACTGGCTTCTCGCGCAAGGTATCGACCCGGCGGGCGAAAGCCGTGCCCATGAAGCGGGCGAGGACGGCTACACGCTGATTGAGCGCTGGCTCAACAGCCTCGCTGAATAAGGGGCAGGCCATGGTCAGGCTGACACGCCGGGAGGTCACGGGGGGGCTCGCAGCGGGCAGCGCGCTGGCCCTTGGCGGCTGCGGGGAGGTTCTTTCCCGCCCGCTCTTCTCCTCTGACACCCATTCCAGCGACTATCCCACCGTCGCAGCGGTGCGCGAGATGGGCCGCCTGCTCGAAGAACGCTCTGACGGGCGGCTTTCGGTGCGCATCTATTCGGGCGGCCAGCTCGGCTCCGAGCGCGACACGCTGGAACTGACGGTGTTTGGCGGGCTCGACATGAACCGGGTCAATCTTGCACCGCTTAACGCCTTCGCGCCGGAAACGGTGGTGCTGTCCCTGCCCTTCGTCTTTGAATCCGAAGCCCATATGCGCGCGGCGCTCGACGGCGCGCCGGGAGAAGCGGTGCTGGACGCGCTGGAGCCACACGGGTTGATCGGGCTTTGCTTCTACGATTCCGGCGCGCGCAGCTTCTACAATATCCGCCGCCCCATCCGTACGCCTGACGACATGCGCGGCCTGAAGATCCGCGTGCAGAACTCCGACCTTTATGTCTCGATGGTCGAGGCTCTGGGGGCCAACGCCACTCCGATGGACCTGTCGGAAGTCTATCAGGGCCTGATGCAGGGGGTGATAGACGGGGCGGAAAACAACTGGCCGTCCTATGAATCCACCCGGCATTTCGAAACCGCGCCCTTCTACAGCCTGACCGGCCATGTGATGGCGCCGGAAGTACTGGTCATGAGTGCACGCCGCTGGCATCAGCTCACCGGGGAAGACCGCGAGCTGGTACAGGCCTGCGCCCGCGAATCCGTGCCCTTCATGCGCACTCTGTGGGATGCGCGCGTGGCCGCTGCGCGCGAGCGCATCGCCGCCTCGGGCGTCGCGATCAATGATGTGGATGATGTGGGCGCGTTTGCCGAGCTGATGCGGCCGGTATGGGATCGTTTCGTGCGAACCCCCGCCCAGCAACGCCTGCTGGCTGACATTCGCAACATGGCAGGAGGGGCTGATGCTTGACCGCTTCGCCGCGATTACACGCTGGTTGTCCGGCCTGTTGATGTTTGCCGGTGCAGCCGGCATCGTCGTCATGACTGGCATTATCGGCTGGCAGGTGTTTGGCCGGTACGTTCTCAATGCCAGCCCTGCCTGGAGCGAACAGGCCGCGCTGGTGCTGATGGTCTGGTTCGTCATGTTCGGCGCGGCTGCGGGGGTGCACGAAGGCTTTCACATCCGTATCGGCGTGTTCGTCGAGGCGTTGCCGGTACGCATCCGCACCGCATGCCGGGCCATGGCCCTGCTGATCATCGCTGCCTGCGGGATCGCGCTGGCCGTATGGGGTGCGCAGCTGGTGCTGGCTGTCTGGAGCCATGTCATCCCGACGCTGGGCATTTCCCGGGGCTTTGCCTATCTGCCCCTGCCCCTCAGCGGCGGCCTGATCACACTTTTTGCAATTGAACGCCTGGCAGAGCTCGCCGCGGGCCGCGAACGCGGCCGCATGGAAGGACGTGTCTGATGGAACTCGCCATTCTTCTGGGCACTTTGCTCTTTCTGCTGGCCATTGGCGTACCGGTTGCCTTTGCGCTTCTCGGCGCGACGCTGGTCGCCTTCTTCGTGCTGGATCTGCCCGCCATAGTTGCCGTGCAGCGCATGGCCTCGGGCATGAGCGTGTTTTCGCTGATGGCGATACCCTTCTTCATATTCGCCGGTGAGCTCATGCACCGCGCGGGCATTGCCGCGCGTCTGGTGCGGATAGCCGAAGCAGCTTTCGGGCGCTCGCGCGGCGGGCTGGGCCAGGTCGATGTCGGCGCGTCCATGCTGTTTGGCGCAGTTTCGGGGTCGGCGGTGGCCAGCGTGTCCGCGCTTGGTTCAACCCTGATGCCGATGATGAAGGAAAAGGGCTATCACACCGACTATGCGGTGAACGTCACCTCCACCTCTGCGGTCGTCGGCCTGCTCATCCCGCCCTCGCACAACATGATCATCTACGCGGCGGCGGCCGGCGTGGGCGTCAGCGTGGGCGAACTCTTCATCGGCGGCATCATTCCCGGCCTGCTGACGGGCGCGCTCCTGATGTTCGTGGCCTGGCTGGTGGCGGTGAAACGCAATTATCCGCGCGGCGAGTTTCCCGGCTGGCCGGCTTTCGTGTCGGCTTTCGCCGCCGCCCTGCCCGGCCTGATGACGGCCGTCATCATTGTCGGCGGCATCCTGGGCGGCTTCTTCACCGCTACCGAATCCTCCTCCATCGCCGTCATCTACACCCTCGCCGTGGCGGTCCTGGTCTACCGCTCGCTCAGCTTCAGGGCGTTTCTGGATGCGACACTGGCCGCGGCACGCACAACAGCCATGGTGTTGTTCATCATTGGCGCAGCCTCGGCGTTCGGCTGGGTGCTGGCAATTCTGGAGACGCCTGCGCAACTGGCCGCGCTGATCCTGTCGCTCACCGATAACCCGATCCTCATCCTGCTGATTATCAACGTCATCCTGCTGATGCTCGGCACCTTCATGGACATGTCGCCCCTGATCGTGATCACCACGCCCATCTTCCTGCCGATAGCCGTGGGGGTGGGGATTGATCCGGTGCATTTCGGCGTGATCATGATGCTCAATCTGGGCATCGGCCTCGTCACCCCGCCCGTGGGCTCGGTACTGTTTGTCGGCGCGGCCGTGGGCGGCATGCGCATGGAGGAGACCGTGAAAACGATCTGGCCCTTCTATGCCGCGCTCGTAGCCGCCCTGATGGCGATCACCTACCTGCCCTTCCTGTCCATGGGCCTTGTCGACCTGATGCGCGGCTAGCGGCGGATTATGGCTTCAGCGCTCGCCCGGTTCAGGGCGAGGGGAATGTCGTACAGTACCGCAAGACGCGTCAGCGCCTTCACGTCCACGTCGTGGGGCTGCGGGCTCATCGGATCGGTGAAGAAGATGAGGGCGTCGAGCCGCCCTTCCGCGATCATGGCGCCGAGCTGCTGGTCCCCGCCCAGCGGGCCGCTCTTGAGCGCGCTAACCTGAAGCTGGGGATAGGTCTCCATCAGCCGCCTGCCGGTGGTGCCGGTCGCGTAGAGCGAAAGGGCCGCGAGGCGGTCAAGATGTCCGCCAACCCAGTCCAGCAGCACCGGCTTGCAGGCATCGTGAGCAACAAGTCCAAGCGATTTCATGTCGGTCAGCGTTCCGGATAAAGAAAACCCCGGACCAGCCAAGCCGGTCCGGGGTCAAAGGGGCTACTATCGGGAGAGATCAGTAGCGATAGCGGACACCGAACAGATATTCCCGCCCGGTATGGTGATAGACCGACACCCTGTTGGTGCTGTCTGCATACTGGTCGTTGAACTCGTCGGTGAGATTGATCCCGTCAAACGTCAGAGTCACCCGGTCGGTGAGGTTGTAGCGGATCGCAGCGTCGACGTTGAACGTGCGGTTCTTGCCTTCCTCGTCATTGCCGTTCCGGCCGGGGAACTGGGTCAGGTACGGATCACGCCCGTTGAAGGACACGCGCGCACTCAGACGATCGTCCTCATAGTAGAGCGTGGCGTTGTAGGAATTGCGCGACAGCCCGGTGAGCTGATTGGTGCCGGCGGCCCCGTAATTCACCTCGGAGTCCACCCACGTGTAGTTCATCACCGCACCGAACCGGTCGAACGGAGCGGGCAGGAAGTTGAACGGCCGAACCCACTGGATCTCGAAGCCGCGCAGATCGCCGCCCTGGCCATTCACGTTCCGGCTGACATCCACCAGCGGATCAAGACCGGCAGCGAGGTCAGCGGCAAGCGGGGTTCCGCTGGCGACTGCCGAGTTCGGCAGACCGGTCTGGCTGTAAGGCATGGTGTCGGTCGCGCGGGCGACAAATGACCCGATATCCTTGTAGAACAGGGCAACGGCAAACAGGGAATCGTCCTCGAAATACCATTCGGCGCTGAAGTCATAATTGTTTGCGCGGAACGGATCGAGGAAGGGGTTGCCATAGTTCACCGTGTAGGCGGTACCAGAGACGGTGCCACCGGGTGTCAAGGCACCCAGCGATGGCCGGCTCATCACCTGGGCCGCGCCAAAGCGCAGCACAAGATTGCTGGTCGGCTCGATGGCGACGTTAAAGCTCGGCAGGGTGTCGGTGTACTCATTGTCCACCGTCACCTCCACACCGGAAATGATGCCGGTGGAGCTGGTCTCGGTGCGCACAACCCGCACCCCTACATCACCGCGTACCGGCATGCCGCCAAACTCGGTATTGAAGCTCAGCTGTCCGTAGCCACCGAAATTGTCTTCCTGGACGTTGCGGATATTGCCGGTGAAGGGCACGAGGGGACGCTGATAGAGGCCCACCATGCTGGCGACAGCATCGACGTCAGGTATCGCCCAGCTCGTCACGTTGCCGGACGGCATGCCCAGCCCCCGGCCGAAGCCGGTAACGGAGGTTGCCATTGCCGCGGTGACCGGCATCCATTGAGCCTGCGGCAGCAGAAGGTCGCGGCGTGCTTCCCAGCTGTCGAACTCGTAGCTCTTCCAGTTCAGGCCACCACGCAGCGTGAAGACATCGGTGAGGTCGAACTCGGCGTTGAACTGCGCCGTGGAGTAGGTGTTGTCCACGTAGTTCGGACGGTCACGATACTCGGTGAGCAGATAGTTGGTGGGGTCATTGACATCAAAGCCCCACTCGATGAGCGGCGTGCGGTCATTCTGACGGTAGTCATACATGAAGCCCGGCGCATCGAAATTGGTGAACAGGATCGTGGCCTGGACCGGGTTGGAGAAATTCGATTCCGCCCGCCCGATCATGCCGTCCACCCGGAAGCGGTTCGAGAAGTCGTGCGACGCTGACAAGGTAAACTGGGTAAACTCGGTGGTCAGCTCATCATACCGGTTTTCGGCGTAGATATCGTTGTTGTTGAACCGGCCATAAATCAGGTTGTTATTGGAATCGATCACATAGTCGGTGACGATCTGGGCCGGCTTGCCGATAAGCGCGGGCGTGGCGCTGCCACCGCGCGAGAAGGAGAAATTCTCGAGGAACTGCTCGCTGCGCGTCGCATCAAAGCGCGAATAGAGCGCATCGAAGGAGACTTCCGTTACTGCGCTCGGCCGCCATTGCAACGTGCCCGTCAGGCCGAGCCTCTCCTGCTCGTGCACGAGACGGCCATAACGCGGGATGCGCGGGTGGAAGGCATTGTTCACCGCCGTCACGTCAGCGGGCGTAGCGCAGGCCGTGCAACCGCCAAAACTGTTGGCGTTCTGCCAGCGAACGGTGGAGTGGCCCTCTTCGAGCTGGGCGCGGTCAGAATAGGCGAACGACAGCAGCCAGCCGAACGTGCCGCTGGCATTCTGGTCGGCAATGAGGCCTGTCAGGCGCGGATTGAACTCCTCCGACAGGTCATTATAGCCGGCCTGGGCACCGGCAGCGAAGGTGAAGCCCCTATAGTCAAACGGCCGGGCGGTCCGCAAATCTACCGTCGCACCCAGCGAACCTTCATCGACCGCAGCCGACTGGGTCTTGCGGATGATGACCGACTGGAAGAGTTCCGAGGCGAACGTGTTGAAGTCGAACGAGCGCGAGCGATTACCACCACCCGAGGAGTCGGTGCCGCCGGTAACGCTGAGCGCTTCCATGCCGTTGATGCGCACGCGCGAAAAATCGGGGCTGAGGCCGCGCACCGTGATCTGCCGGCCCTCACCGGCGTCACGATCAATGGCTACACCGGGCAGGCGCTGAATGGCTTCCGCCAGATTGAGATCAGGGAAGGCCGCGATATCATCGGCCACGATGGCATCGACTACGCCGGTCTCTTCCCGCTTCACTGCCGCCGCGGCCTGCAGGCCTGCACGATATCCCGTTACGGTTATGGTCTCGGTGGATTGACCGGCGGCGGGATCTGCCTCCTGCGCCAGTGCCGGCACCGAACTTAATGCCGCCGCAAGGCCAATCGCCGAAACGCCGGCCAGCCAATAGCGCGCACGCGCCATTCCAATGGTGTTGGACATTCCTCTTCCTCCCCTGTGGCAGCTGTTTTCAGCTTGCCTTGATTTTCGTTTCGAACCCTAGCGACCTGTGTATGACACCGGTAGCAATTTTGCGGACAAACACTCGCCGCCTCACATGCTTCCCGGGGTCAGGGCATCACGCCTCAGAATCCCATTAAACTATGACCGAAAATGACACCGGTATCAATAATGCGGGCCAAATTTCTTTGAATTTGCCTTTTCAAGTTATAATTCAGCGCGCTAGCCAGCCCCCATCCACCGCAAGGACAGTGCCGTGGACGTAATCGGCGGCCGAAGAGGACAGAAAAACCGCGGCACCGCCAAGGTCCTCAGGGGCACCCCAGCGGCCCGCCGGAATGCGTCCGAGAATTTCCGTATTGCGCTTCTCGTCGGCGCGCAGGGCTTGGGTGTTATTGGTCACGAAATAGCCGGGCGCGATGGCATTCACATTGATGCCTTTGCCCGCCCATTCGTTCGCCAGCAATCGGGTCAGCCCCGCCACCCCGCTCTTTGAGGCTGTATAGGAGGCAACGCGGATTCCACCCTGATAGGAGAGCATGGAGGCGATATTGATGATCTTGCCCGGCTTGCCCTTATCCACCATGTGGCGGGCCACCGCCTGCGACAGGAAGAAGACCGATTTCAGATTGACGTTCATCACCTGATCCCAGTCGTCTTCGGTAAACGCCAGCGCATCATTGCGCCGGATGATCCCGGCATTATTGACGAGGATATCCACCCCGCCGAGCGCCGCGACCGCATCGTCCACCACACCGTCAACAACGGACACATCGCCAAGGTCAGCCTTGATCTCCACAAAGCGCCGTCCGGCGGCTTCGACCAATTTGCCTGTGTCGGCAGCGCTGGACCGGCCCACGGCGGCGATATCGGCGCCGGCTTCGGCCAGCGCGACCGCGATCGCCTGGCCGAGCCCCGTATTGGCTCCGGTCACGAGGGCGGCTTTGCCCGCAAGGGAAAAGGAGGCGGCCATGGCGGGATCCTATTTGAGCTGGCAGATGTCGAGGACGTTCATGTCGGTATAATCGAGATTCTCGCCCGCCATCGCCCAGATGAAGATGTAGTTGGAGACGCCCGAGCCCATATGGATCGACCAGGGCGGGGAGATAACCGCCTCCTTGTCGGAGACCACGATATGGCGGGCATTGTCGGCCTCGCCCATGAAGTGGAATACGCGGCCGTTCTCGCCCAGGCCGAAATAGAAATAGATCTCCGAGCGCCGGTCATGCAGGTGCGGCGGCATGGTGTTCCACACACTGCCGGGCTTCAGGATCGTCATGCCCATCAGAAGCTGGGCAGACTGGCATACGCCCGGCACCACGAACTGGTAGATGGTGCGCTGATTGCTCTCTTCCATCGTGCCGCGCTCCAAGGGCGTGGCTTCGGCGATGGATATTTTCTTCACCTCATAGGCGGCGTGAGCGGGACAGGAGACGAGGTAGAATTGCGCGGGCGAGTCCGCCGATGCGCTTTCAAAGACGACCTGCGCCGCTCCCATCGGGATGTAGAGCGCGTCGCGCTCGGCGAGTTCATGGCGCGTACCGTCCACCACAATGGCACCGGGCCCTTCGCCCACATTGACCGCCGCCATCTCGCGCCGCTCGAGGAAGGGGTGTCCCTTGGCCGAGGCAGGTTCGTCCTGGACCGGCAACGCAACCGGCTGCCCGGCAGGCCACGCACCGCCGATGACGAGCCGCTCATTATGGGAGTAGATGAGGTTCACCTTGCCCGACTCGAACATCCCGTCGACAAGATAGCGGCTGCGCAGATCGTCGTTGCTCGCGCCATCCATCATGTCGGGATGGGTCGCGTGCAGGGTCTTCTTGAACATGGGAATTCCTCCGGATTGCAGTGTCAGGCGTGGCGGCGGACCGGCGCGAGGACTTCGGTCTCATCAAGACGGTAAGCTGATCTGGCAAGGCCGCAGGCAAGATCGGCGGCCAGAGCGACAGCCTCGTCGATCTCCATCCTGTGCTCGGCCACAAGCCTGGCAAGGAAGCTGCAGTCCACACGCCGCGCCATGTCGTGGCGAGCGGGAATGGAGAGAAACGCGCGGGTGTCGTCGTTGAAACCGACCGTGTTGTAGAAGCCGGCGGTTTCCGTGGTCTGTTCGCGGAAACGGCGCATGCCTTCCGGGCTGTCATGGAACCACCAGGCCGGCCCCAGCTTCAATGCCGGATAATGGCCTGCGAGCGGCGCCAGTTCGCGAGAATAGGCACTTTCATCCAGCGTGAAGGCAATGAGGGTAAGGCCGCGCTCATTGCCGAAACGGTTCAGCAGTGGCCGCAAGGCATGCACGTAATCGGTGCGCGTCGGGATATCCGCGCCCTTGTCGCGGCCGTGGCTGTCGAACAGCGAACTGTTGTGATTTCGGAACGAACCGGGATGGATCTGCATCACCAGACCGTCCTCGAGGCTCATCTTCGCCATCTCGGTGAGCATCTGGGCGCGGAAGACTTCGTTGTCCCCGGCCGAGGATTTGCCTCTCACCACGCGCGAGAACAGGGCCTCGGCCTCCGCATCTGAAAGGTCGGCCGTCAGCGCGGTCGGGTGTCCGTGATCGCTTGCAGTGGCGCCGGCGGCGATAAAGTCGGCCCGGCGCACACGATGGGCCTCCAGATAGCCCTTCCACGAATAGACATCGAGGTTGGTGATGTCGCCAAACGCTTCCAATGCAGTTTCAAATGCCTCGTGATCGGCATCAATGACCGGATCAGGCCGATAGGAGGTGATCACGCGCCCGCCCCACCCCGAACGCGCAATGATGTGGTGATGGTCCAGCGTATCGGTGGGGCCTTCGGTCGTCGCCAGCACCTCGATATTGAACCGGTCAAAGAGCGCGCGCGGGCGAAACGACGGTGTCTTCAGTGCATCGTCAATCACATCGTAATAGTGGTCTGCTGTCTGCGCGCTCAGGCGTACATCGAGCCCGAAGACCTCCACGAAAACATGGTTCAGCCACATCGCCGAGGGCGTGCCCCGGAAGAGATGGAAGTGGCTGGCAAAAGTGCGCCAGGCCTCCCGCGGATCGGTTCCGGGCGTCCCCGCGCGCGACGGCACGCACAGTGCCTCCATTGCTACGCCCTGACTGTAGAGCATGCGGAACAGGTAGTGGTCGGGCGCCAGCAACAGCTCTGTCGGATTGGCGAATGCCTCGTTGAGCGAAAACCAGGACGGGTCCGTATGTCCGTGCGGGCTGATGACGGGCAGATCGCGCACCGTGGCATAGAGTTCGCGCGCCAGCGCGCGCGTCGTCTCATCCGCCGGAAACAGGCGGTCAGGATGCAGCGATAGCGGCTGATCGGCCATGGCTCTCCTCCCCTTCTCCGGTCTGCTTGCAGCGTCACGCCGGTTTTCCTGCCTCTTTGGTAACCGGTGTCATTACCGATTTCAAGGCTGAGCCTCAATGCAGGCTTGACGGTGTCAGCGAGCCTGGGCCGTCGACTCCCGCACGGCCAGGCCTGGGCGCACCTCCGGATAACGCGCGGCTTCCACGGCCTCCGAGCTGGCAAGCTCGATCAGCTTTTCTGCGGCGTAGCGTCCCATATCGCGGATCGGAAGGCGCACCGACGTAAGCGGTGGCCACAGCCGCGCGGCCATCGGGCTGTCGTCGTACCCGACCACCGACAGTTTCTCGGGGATGGCTACACCTGCCTCGCGCGCCGCCGTGTAGACGCCTGCCGCCATTTCATCATTGCCGGTGAAGATCGCTGTTGGAGGCGGGTTCATCGAAAGCAGCTGGCGGGCGCAGGCGACGCCCGACTCGAACGTGTATGCCCCTTCGATGACATAGCGGTCCTCGAGTGTCAGTCCACGCTCGGCCAGGCCTTCGGCGAAGCCGCGCCGGCGCTCGTGTGAGGACCGGAAGCTGGGCGGGCCGCTGATGAAGGCCACCCGGCGATGCCCCAGATCGGCGAGATGCCGTGCAGCCTCGGCCGCTCCGGCTGCGTCATGCGTAACGATCATGCGTGCGGCTTCATCCAGCGAGACCGAAGCGACGCGGACATAGGGGCAGTCCACCTCGCGCAGGATGGCAACCAGATCGTCATCTTCGGAAACCGAGGGAGTCAGGACCACACCAAACAGCTTGAGCTGCTCCACGAAAGTCCGGACCTGTTCGAGAAATCCCGGCGCTGCCCGGTTGCAGGGGTGGACAACAAGTTCGAACCCGGAGTCCCGCACTGCGTCGAGGATGCCCTGCTGTACGTTCACCACGTATTGCGGGTTGGGATTGTCATAGATCATGCCGATCAGGAAGGAGCGCCGGAAGGCCAGTCCGCGTGCCTGCGGATCGGGCCGGTATCCCAACTCCTTCATCAGGGCGTTGATCTTGTCGCGGGTTTCGACCTTGACGAATGGCGAGCGGTTGATGACGCGGCTGACAGTCTTCTTTGAAACGCCGGCCAGCCGGGCGATATCGTTGATGGTCGCGCGCTTGCGCGGCGAAACCGTGCCGGCATTTCCCGGAAGGGGCTGGGAAGCTGAACGTTTGCTGGTCATATCGCTGTCCTGTCGAATCTGGACGTACACGCCTAGCCATTGGCATAGCACGGAGCGTCGCCGGTCTGGCAAATCCGGCATCGCATCGTGACAAGACATGCAGCCTCGCTGTATGCATGGACCCATAATGACACCGGTTTCCATGCCGGACACGGCCGGCGGGAGCAGCCTGATGGGTAGTGCGGATACAGAGGCGAGACCGGATGCCATCCAGGTGACAGCGCAAGACAACGTCGCTGTGGCGCTGCGGGACATGCCCGCCGGCGAGGTGGTCATGCTGGGTAGCCACCGCCTCACCCTGCACGATGCCATCCCGGCGGGACACAAGCTGGCGGCAAGCGCGATCGGCGCAGGCGAGCGCGTGGTCCGGTATGGCTGGCCGATCGGACGGGCGCTGCGCGAAATAAGACCGGGCGAGCATGTCCACACCCAGAATCTCGCAACGGCACTGACGCCCGGCACGGCACTCAGCTTCCGTCAGGACCCGAGCGCTCGCCAGCCGGGCAGCACCCCTGTCCGGCAAACCTTCAACGGTTTCCGGCGCGCGAACGGCCGGGCGGGCATCCGCAACGAGATCTGGGTGGTCGCCACTGTAGGGTGCGTCGCGCAAACGGCCCGGCGCATTGCGGGCATGGCGTCGCTGCGCCACGCCGGGCAGACAGATGGCATTCATGCCATCACCCATCCATTCGGCTGCTCACAGCTGGGCGGCGATCTCGCGGACACCCGGACAATCCTGGCGCGCCTTGCCAGCCACCCCAACGCGGGCGGCGTGCTGATCGTCGGACTGGGCTGCGAGTCCAATCAGCTTGACGCCCTGCTCGCCGCGGCACCGGAACTCGACCTGTCCCGTGTACGCACGCTGCGCGCCCAGAGCGCGGGCGACGAACTGGAGGAAGGTCTGGCACTCATTGCCGAGCTCGTTGCCATCGCCCGCACCGATGTCCGCGCGCCCTGCCCTGTCAGTGATCTGGTCATCGGGGTGAAGTGTGGCGGGTCCGACGCCTTTTCCGGACTGACGGCGAACCCGCTCACCGGGCGGATGACGGATCGCGTTGCAGGGGCAGGCGGCATCAGCATCATGACGGAGATACCCGAGATCTTCGGCGCCGAGCAGCTGCTGATGAACCGTGCCGCTGACAGGCATGTGTTTGCCGCAGGTGCCGACCTGGTCGGCCGATTCAAGCGCTATTTCACGAGCCATGGCCAGCCGGTCCACGAGAACCCCTCACCGGGCAATATCGCCGGTGGCATCACCACGCTGGAAGAGAAATCCCTTGGCGCCGTGCAAAAGGCCGGGCAGGCACAGCTCACCGATGTGATCGCCTACGGCCAGGGCGCTTCAAAGCCGGGCCTTACCCTTCTGGAAGCACCCGGCAATGACGCGGTATCCTCCACCGCGCTTGCGGCAGCGGGTGCCCAGATGATCCTTTTCACCACCGGGCGGGGCACGCCGCTGGGTTTCCCGGTCCCGACCCTCAAGATCGCCTCCAGTTCCGGGCTCGCCGCCCGCAAGCCGCACTGGATCGATTTCGATGCCGGAACAATCCTGGCCGGGGAAACGCTGGAGGCTGCCGCCGACCGCCTCTTTGATCTTCTGCTCGCGACCGCCAGCGGCGAGCCGACCTGCAACGAACGCAATGACGAACGTGAAATCGCCATCTGGAAGCGGGGCGTTACGCTGTGAGCGCGCACCTTGGCATGGCAACGCTGGCGGGGCTTCCAGCCCATGTGCGCCGTCCTGCCTATGACCGCGCGCGCCTGCATTCGGGCATCGTCCATATCGGGCCGGGCGCTTTTCACCGTGCCCACCAGGCGGCGTTGGTAGACACGCTGCTCGACACCGATCCACGCTGGGCAATCACCACGATCGCCCTGCGCAGCCGCGAGACGGCGGAGACGCTGCAGCGCCAGGACGGATTTTTCACCCTGAAAACCCTCGGGGAAGGCGGAGAGACGCGGGTGGTCGGAGCAATCACCGGCGCGCTCTGCGCGTCAGATGCTCCCGCCGCGGCGCTGGCCGCGCTGACCAGTGCCGCCACCCGGCTTGTTACGCTCACCATCACCGAGAAGGGTTACTGCCTCGACGCAGGCGGGAGGCTGGATCATGACCATGTTGACATCCGCCATGACCTCGCCGCCCCCCGCACCCCGAAAAGTGCCATCGGATGGCTGGTGGCAGGCCTCGCCGTCCGCAAAGACAACGGTCTTGCGCCGCCCGTCATCCTCAGTTGCGACAATCTGGAAGCCAACGGCATAAAGCTCGCTGGCGCCCTTCATGATTTCGCCCGCGAAACCGATCGGGGTCTCGCAGACTGGATAGCAGACCGTGTCCTGTGCCCCCGGACCATGGTGGATTCCATCACACCGGCCAGCGATCACGCGTTTCTCGATTGCCTGGAAGCCGAGCTGGGAGTGCGGGACGGTGCAGCCGTCAAGCGTGAGGTCTTCACCTCCTGGGTTATCGAAAAGGCTGATGCCGGAGCTGTCACGGCGCTCGGCAATGCCGGCGCGCTCCTCTCCGGCGATGTTGCGGGCCACGCCCTCGTCAAGCTCAGGGTGCTGAACGGCGCCCACTCCGCGCTCGCATGGACGGGACTGGCTGCGGGCCGGTCCAGCGTCGCCGATGCGATGGCCGATATCACACTGCGAGCGGGGATCGACAGGCTGATCCACGAGGAAATCCTGCCGGGGCTCCCCGCGCCCGATGGCCTTGATCTCAATGCTTATGCCCGCACCGTGCTGAACCGCTTCGCCAATCCGGACGTCAGCCACCTGCTCTCGCAGATCGCGTGGGACAGTTCGCAGAAACTCCCCATAAGGCTGCTGGGAACTGTTCAGGACAATCTGGCGGCCGGACGGCCGGTCCGCCATCTTGCCCGCGCCGTCGCTGCCTGGATGCGCCTGGTGGTGCGTTCCGCGCGCGATGGCACACCCCTCACCGACCCGATGGCGGACAGGCTGATGGCGGCAGGCCGAGCCTGCAGCGGCAACGCCGATGAGGACACCGCCCGTTTTCTGCGCCTCGAAGCCGTATTCAGCCCCGCCCTGGCGCAAGACCAGACCTTCCGCAACGCCCTTGTCAGCGGCTACCGTGACGTGCTCGCGCTGGAACGCGGCGAACGGGCCTGACCCTTACCGGAGCAACACCCATGTCCCTGCCTCTCAATGCAGCCGCCTTCGGAGAAGTGATGCTGCGCCTCAGCGCACCGGGCTGCGAGGGGCTGCTGCGCTCCTCCCGGCTGGAGACCTTCTTTGGCGGCGCCGAAGCCAATGTGGCGTCGGGTCTTGCAGCGCTTGGCCATGGCGCGCGCATGATCACGGCCCTGCCGCAGAACGCGATTGGCGAGGCGTGCGCGGGCGAGTTGCGCCGTGCCGGGCTGGATACGGGCCATGTCCTCCGCCTTCCGGGCCGCATGGGGCTTTACTTTCATACCGGCGGGGCGATGCGCCGGCCGGCAGAGATTGTTTATGACCGCGCGGGTTCGGCGTTCGCGGTCACGCCGCCGGACCGCTGGGACTGGCAGCGCGCCCTGGACGGGGTGAACTGGCTGCACCTGTCCGGCATCACGCCCGCTCTGGGCCCCGGTCCCGCCAGTGCCGCACTGGCAGCGGCACGCTGCGCGCGTGCCATGGACGCCGATGTGTCGTTCGACTTCAACTACCGGCCCCTGTTGTGGGCAGGGCGCGAGGACGAGGCCGGGACGGTGCTGCGGGCGCTCGCCGGCCACGTCACCGTGCTGTTTGCCAGCGCAGGTGATCTGGCGCGCATCATACCCGTCGAGCCGGCCGGCGATCCGCACGCCGATTTTGACAACGCCGCCAGCCATGCCTTCACGGCTCTGCCAGAGCTGAAATACATCGCCTCCACCTTCCGGCAGTCACGCGGGACGCTGGACCAGACCCTTCATGCCCGGCTCGCCACCCGCGAGGGTATCCACGAGGCCGGTCCGGAACCGCTGTCCGGCATTGTCGAGCGGATTGGCGGCGGGGACGCATTTGCGGCCGGTGTGATCGACGGGCTGGCGCGGGGTGCACCGCCGCAGGACGTCCTTGCTGATGCCCTGACGCTGATGGCGATCAAGCACTCCATGCCGGGTGACATGTGCGCCGTGCGCCGCGGCGACATCGACGCCTGGCGCGAGGGGCGCGACCTGAAGAGGTAAGATGGAGAATGTGGTAGCGGGAGAGAGACTTGAACTCTCGACCTCAGGATTATGAGTCCTGCGCTCTAACCAGCTGAGCTATCCCGCCACACAGGGGCATATGCCCCGCCGCAAACCACCGGCTCGCGACAGAGGCAGCGGATATACGCAAAGCCCGGCTGCGAGGCAAGCGCACCCGCTCACCTTCGCGCATTGCCGCTTGATCACGCTGCGCGCACGCCTTCCAGGAAGCGGGCAACGGCACTGCGCAGCGTGCCGGCCTCCCGGGTGAGGCCGTGCGATGCCTCATTGACCTGGGCGGCGCACTGGCCGGTTTCGGACGACGCCGCGTCCACGCCCTGGATCGCCTGGGATACCCGGCGTGTGCCGCCAGCGGCCTCCTGGGCGGAGCGGGTGATTTCCTCGGCTGCCGCGCGCTGTTCTTCCATCGCCGCAGCGATCGCGGTGGAAATCTCGTTCATCTCGCGAATGACGGTGCCGATCGCGGTAATGGCGCCGACGGCCTTGCCGGTGGCGCCCTGGATACCGCTCACCTGCTCGGAGATGGATCCCGTGGCACGGGCAGTCTGCTCGGCAAGGGTCTTCACCTCACTGGCGACCACGGCGAAGCCCTTTCCGGCCTCGCCGGCGCGTGCAGCCTCGATCGTCGCATTGAGCGCCAGCAGATTGGTCTTCTCGGCAATGTCGTTGATGAGGCGCACCACGCCGTCAATCCGGCCGGCAGCCTCGCTCAGCGCCGTCACGTCGGCACTGGCCCCGGACACCTCGTCAGCGGCGCTGCGCGCGATGGTGGAGGAGCGCGCGATCTGCTGGGCGATCTCGGCGATGGAGGAGGTCATTTCCTCGGCTGCTGCCGCCACCGTGTCGACATTCTGCGCCGCGAGCACACCGGCCTCGTTCACCTCGGCGGTCTGACTGGCGGCGCTGTGCGAACTCTCGGTGAGAGCGTTGGCCGCCATCTCCATCTCACCGGCGGCCTGTGAGACAGCCTCCAGGGCGCGGCCGGACGTGGCTTCGAATTCCTGCACCAGCGCCTCGATGGCCTTGGTGCGCCGTTCCCTCGCGGCGCGCTCGGCCTCGCTCTCGCTTGCCAGACGCACCCGCTCGATCTCGTTCTCGCGCAGGACGGCAACGGCGCGCGCCATGTCGGCAATCTCGTCCTGGCCCTCATCGTTGAGCGCCTGCCCGGTATCACCGGACGCCAGGGCCGTGGTGGTGCGCGAAATACGCGTCAGCCGCCGCAGCAGATTGCCGTTCACATAGAACCAGCCAATCACGCCGGCGATCACAACCGCGCCAGCGGCCATGATGACCAGCAATATCTGCCCCGAAAGCACGGCCGTAAATCCGCTTGCCCTGGCCGTGGCTGCCAGGGCCGTTGCCTGTGTGACCACATCTTCCACCTCGGCAGCCAGCAGCGCGTGGGCGATACGGGCATCTTCAACCGCATCAGCGGCGGCCATCTCGGCCTCCACTTCCGCCCGGCGCAGGGCGAACACGCCGCGCGCGCCCTCGCCGCGCGAAACCAGTGCCTCGCTGGAGCGCGTCACCTCGTCGGTTGCTGCGTCGCCCAGAATGGCCAGGTTGACCAGAAGCTCGTCCATGGACAGCTCGAAGCGGCTCTCCACCTCGGCGACCTCGTCTGCCGACAAGGCACCGTCAAGCTCGGCAAACTGTGTCAGGATCAGGTTCAGATCGATAATGATGCGAAGATAGGTTTCCAGCTCGGCCTGGCCGGCAGCGTTCTCAAGGCCCTGCTCAAGCGCGGCAACGGCCTGCGCGCGGTCGCTGATCGCCGCGGCGATGGCATCAAGCCTGGCTGTGCGCGCTTCGAGATTGGCCGCGGTCGGCGCATTCGCAGCCTCGATCCCGGCTGCCAGATCATCCAGCAGGCCGGTCAGCGTGGTCGTGCGCTGCCCGTCCAGCCCCAGGGTGGACATGATACCGACGGCCCGGCGCGCGTCATCGTACAGGCTGCGCAGCCGCGCCTCGGAGGCGGTCATGTCAACGGTGTCTACCGAGCGTGCGAAGGCGGCAAGTTCGCCGGTGATGGCACTGCTGGCGGCATCCAGCGCGCTCGCCGCGCTGGCCATCGGAGCGGCTTCATCGACAACTTCACTCAGTGCGGCGCGTGTGCTCTGCAGGGCGATGATGCCAGCGAGCGCCGCAGCCACCCCGACCAGGGCCACAAGGGCGAACGCTCCGTTCAGGCGCGTCTGTACCGAGTGAAGATCCAGCTTCATCGTTAGTCTCCCGTTAGGGTTAACACAGCGGCGCCGAATAAAGGCGGCCGGGAATCATCCCTGACGCCGCCTTTTCGTCTTAGGCCCTAGCCTGCAAACGCAAAGTTAAAGACCTGCTCCACGCCTTCCGTGGTCTCTTCGGCCGGCGCATAGCGCCACTGCTCAAGTGCCCGCAGCACGGCGCGATCAAAGATCCCCGCGGGCGTTGCCTGCACGATTTCAACGTCTGAAACTTCGCCTTCCGGAGTGACGTTATAGCGGACCGAAACCTCACCTTCGAGGTTGCGGCGCTCGGCGCCGCGCGGATACTCCGGAGCCACCACGCGCACCGTCTCGCGATCGTTCAGGGCCAGCGCCGGAGCAGCCAACAGTCCCGAGGCCAGCACAGCGGCCATGCATACAGATTTCATGATTTTCATGATTTCACCCAACCCGTCAGTGAGCTGCTTGAATGCAGCTTTTGATGAACACCCAGCCGGATCAATGTCCGGCTTGAAGGGTTCTAGCAGGAATGGGTTTCCGTCAGTTTAACCGCCGGACAGAGACGCTGCACGAGGGTCAGCGCCGCTCCAGCTCTTCAGCAGCCTGGCGGGCGGCCAGCGCCTCTCCGTCCGTACGGGCGCCCTCCGCGGCTGTCTGGAACAGCTCCGCCGCGCCTTCCCTGTCACCGGCCGCTGCGCGCAGCCGGGCCAGGCCCAGGGCCGCACCATAATGGCCGGGCTCGAATGCCAGCACGCGCTCGTAGAGCGTGGTGGCATCTGAGAGGCGCTGTTCGCGCACAAGGCAATCGGCGTGCGCCGACATCGCGTTGAGGTCCCACGGCGTGTCCTCGAGGCGTGAGGCGCTCCCGGCGCACACACCGTCCCCTGCAAGCGCAGTGGGCCGCCCTGGCCCGCTCCCGGTAGGAGTGCCAGCGGGGGATGGGGCCGTTGCCGGGCCAGGTTGCGCACCCGCCTCCCCTGACCGATCCTCGCCGACCGCAGGCTCTCCGGACGCCGGCGATCCCCCGGACGCGGCAGACGGCCCGACCGGCACAAGGCCTGCCGGGGACACCTCAACGCCGTCCAGCGCAACCAGTACCCCCGCTTCGCCGAGGAAGGCCTGCGCGTCTGCCCATTGCCCGTGAACGCGTAAACTGCAACCACCAGCGGGGGCTGCCGAAACCACAAGGCGCGACACCGGACGGCCGGACGGCGGGACTATCTCCCGGCCGGCGCAGGCCACCCCTTCCACGCGGATATCGAGAAAGCCCTCGCCTGACTGTGCTGTCAGGGCAGATGGCTGACCGTCCATCGCCAGCCACAGGTCAGCGGATCCATTACGGATATTGGTCAGATAGGCATCGGTGAGGCCGGACCCTTGCGGTTCAGCCTGCGTCAGCGCCAGAAGGGCAAGGGCCAGTATCAACATAGCGGCAAAAATGGCGTGAGTCGGACTGGCTGTGCGAGATTTCAGCCGACAGGCGTTACAGTGCACCCATCGTGAGCCAGGGCGCCGACCACGTGCCCGTCGGCATTGCGCACCCGTTCATAGAGAAAGCACCCGTCACCCGCTTCCGGCATGCGCCCCGGCAGGAAGTAGGGATCGCCTTCACCCGGCAATGCCGGTTCAAGATCCGACACCGCGCGCCAGCGAACGGCGCCTTCGGAGTAGGTACAGTCAAACCGGCCATTGCCGGGATAGTCGTATCGCACGATCACCGCCGAGGCCTGACGGTAGGCGACGCTGACACGCCGGTTGCCGGCGCCGCGCACATGGGCAAGCGAGGACACGGCGCTGTCCGCGCGGCACGCCTCTATCGCGGGCAGGAACTCGCCGATCTCGTGTGTCCAGCGCACATGCGGGCCAGTCTCCCGCGCACAGCCTTCATAGGTCCGGCCACCGACCTGCAGGCCGGCAAACAGGCCATAGCGGATATCGCCAACAGCACACGGCCCGGCCTCCAGCATCAGCACGATCTCGCCATGCCGGTCGAGCCGCCCTTCATAGCGCTGAACCCCGTCAGCCAGCCAGGGCTCGGCCATGGTAAGGCGGGGCATCAGCAAGGCCGCAGCGCCGGTATCGATGATGGTATCGATCTCCACCCTGCCGTCGGGGGCTTCGTCGAACAGCATCTCGACCATGAAGCCCGGCCCTTCAGCGATATAGCCGGAAAGGTCAGGGCGTGACGGCTGGCGAGGGGCGAAGTCGGGACCAGCGGGAATGGGCGAAAACGCACTTTGCAACCCGCCCGAGGTGGTGGGGGCGCAGGCGGACAGGCCCCCCAGCAGGCACAACGCACCTGCCAATGCCGAAATGAACCGCATGCGCCCTCCCCCGTTTGATGTCCTAGTATACCTCGAACAGGCCCGCCGCGCCCATACCACCGCCGACACACATGGTGATGACGACGTATTTCACGCCCCGGCGCTTGCCCTCGATCAGCGCGTGGCCGACCATGCGCGCGCCGCTCATCCCATAGGGGTGGCCAATGGAGATGGCTCCGCCATTGACGTTCAGCCGGTCATTCGGGATGCCCAGCTTGTCGCGGCAATAGAGAACCTGCACGGCGAAAGCCTCATTGAGCTCCCACAGGCCGATATCGTCCATTTTCAGGCCGTTGGCTTTGAGAAGCTTCGGCACGGCGTAGACCGGGCCGATGCCCATCTCGTCCGGATCAAGGCCCGCCACGGCGATACCGCGATAGGCGCCCAGCGGGGTGAGGCCCCGGCGCTCGGCTTCTTTCGCCTCCATGAGGACGCTCGCCGATGCGCCATCGGACAGCTGGGAGGCGTTGCCGGCGGTGATGAACTTGCCTTCCTTCACCTTCTGGCCGTTCGCGTGAACGGTGCGCAGGCCCTGCAGGCCTTCGAGCGTCGTATCGGCGCGGTTGCCTTCGTCCTTTTCCAGCTTCGTATCGACGATGGAGATCTGGCCGGTGGCCTTGTCCAACACGCCCATCTTGGAGGCGAGCGGCACGATCTCGTCATCGAACTTGCCGGCAGCCTGCGCGGCGGCGGTGCGCTGCTGGGACTGGAGCGCGTACTCGTCCTGCACATCGCGCGAGATATTATAGCGCTCGGCCACAATCTCTGCCGTTTCCAGCATGGACATGTAGAGGTCCGGGCGGTGCTCGTTGATCCACGGATCAAAGGCGCGGTGCAGGTTCATGTGCTCGTTCTGGACCAGCGAAATGGACTCAAGCCCACCGCCAACCGTGACCGTCATGCCGTCAGAAATGATCTGCTTGGCAGCAATCGAAATAGCCATCAGGCCGGAGGCGCACTGACGGTCCACCGTCTGGCCGGAGACGGTCGTGGGCAGCCCGCCGCGGATGAGGCA
>ERZ869909.377-NODE-377-length-56731-cov-4.377149_pt1 | contig 56731 bp, 54 predicted proteins | sample MGYA00520892_ERZ869909 | MGnify/ENA primary metagenome ERZ869909 (study PRJEB32215, sample SAMEA104723947) | bioreactor metagenome | biome: bioreactor; feature: anaerobic bioreactor; material: water | place: China | collected 2015-03-12 ... | reverse complement strand
CGATAATCATCAACCCGGGCATGCCTCAAATGGGACTCAGGGTCAACAACATCTTGCTCCTCGATCGAATTCGCGGCAGCAGCCTGGTTGACGAAGCAGCGAGCTGGGGGTTGAACAGGCGAACCGCCCGGTCGACCACGGAGGAAGCCCTCCTCGCCCTCCAGGATGGCATCGCGTCCGCGACCGAGCGTTACCCGCAGCCTGGCGAACGCCTCGCACACTTCGTCAAGCAACGCATCGACGGCCTGTTGGCCAGCCTTACCTGACTTGCGCCTGCGTCAGGCACTGCTCCGGTTCATACTCTTGACGAATACCGCATACGGGTGTATATTGAAGATATCAATCGCGCTTGAGGCGCGATTTTTTTGTGCACCCACCAATCAAGTCACCATGACCTGGAACGCCCGGCCGGTAGCCTGACCGTGTCGATCGACGTCTGCTGATACCGTTCGGCCCGCGGGAACGCCCGCAGGGGAACCACAGCAGGAAGGAGTACCGAATGACCAGGCCCAGCGATGGCAGCCAGGCCACAGCCGGGCCGCTTCCTGGCCGATGTTAGACTGAATCGTGCCAAAAGCTTGGCTTCAAGGAAGTACGGAAGTGCCCAGTTTGCTGGGAGGCCAAGAGCTTGACCTGCAGGTCCACCTTGCTGCTCTCGAGTACTCGCTCGCGAATGCGATCGTTATCCGTGACCGAGAAGACATTCAATCGACTCGACACTGGTCGGAGCACCTTGAACCGTTTGATCATCAGATCCGTAATCTGATAACATTCTGCCGGCGAGCGCCTGTAGCTCTGATCGCAGATGACGTAGGGCTGGGGAAAACCATCAGTGCCGGATTAATTCTCAGCGAACTGATGACCCGTCGCAAAGTGTCACGCACGCTGATCGTTTGCCCCAGCATTCTTATGCAGCAATGGCAAAGTGAGCTGAAACAGAAATTTGGAATCGGTTCCGTCTTTGAATCAGGGCGAAACCTCTTACAACACCTCCGGGGAGACAGTCCGGTCGTGATCACCACCTATCACACCGCACGGGACCGGATCGCAGAAATCGGTGAGGCCGGCTTCGACATGGCTATCCTTGACGAAGCCCACAAGCTGAAGAGCCTTTATGGTCAACGCAAGCCTGCGAAGATGGCTCGTGTAATGAAACAGGCTCTCAGTGAGAGCCTGTTTTCGTTTGTCCTCATGCTTACAGCAACACCGATACAGAACACACCATGGGATCTGTATTCTCTGATAGACCTTTTAACCTCTGCAAAAGCCCACCGGAACCCATTAGGCAGCCCGCAGGAGTTTGAAGCCAAGTACCTTGAGAAGCCACCGTCAAAGGGTCCACCTCGCTTGAGACCGAGCCAGGTCGAGCAGTTTCGGCACATCATTGCGCAGTACGTTGTGCGATCAAGTCGTACGACCACACAATTGCCCTTCCCTAGCAGAGAAGTTGAACAGTTAAGTGCCGGGTCCCAGCGCGGGCGAATCGAGGCCGAAGAGCTTCTCGCGCAGGTTGTTGACGGTCTCAGTCCGCTTCAGCAATCCAGCGTCTCTGAAGCGATGATGAGCAGCCATGCTGCCTTCCTCCAACAGGTTCAGAACATGCTGGCTAGTGGGAACAGTAGCTCAATTACGGAGCACCTTGTTGAAAAGATCAGAATACTAGCAGAACTTGATCCACTGGGGCCGAAGTTCCCTGCGCTGAAAGCAATAATCGAAGAAGCTAGGTCAGCTAATCCCGATTTCCGAATTGTAGTATTCACAAAACGCAGAGCTACTCTTTCCGCCTTAGTTGCAGCCTTGGAATCGATGAACATCAAAGTTGGAACCATCTCTGGTGGCCAGCCATTGGTGAACAGGCGCTCAATCGCAGACTTCAGCCGCGAGAAGCCGGACATTAACATCATCGTCAGCACGGACGCCGGTGCAGAAGGAGTTAACCTTCAGGTTGCCAACCTCCTCGTGAACTATGACCTGCCATGGAACCCGATGATAGTTGAACAGCGCATCGGTCGCGTTCAGCGTCTTGGATCTACCTTCGATTCTGTCAAGGTGATAAACCTGGTTGTCTACGGATCCATCGAAGAGGAGATCGTGTCCCGATTGATCTTGAAGTTGATGCAGGTCACAAACGCGCTCGGAGAAATGGAGCCGATTCTGGAGGCCGCTGCACTCGAGGGCGACGACGGAATGGCCTTCCAGTCTCGCATGCGTGAACTAGTCCTCGATGCACTCAGTCGCAAGGACACAGAAGAGAGCCTCAGAGCTATCGAGGCCGATATCACGCGAGCCAAAGACACGTACAAGCAGGAAGAGGAATTTGTTCAGGAAACGCTGGGCGACCACTTGTCCGAGATGCATAGCGCGGGGCCAGCTCTACCGGAGCTGAGCCCAATCGAACCTCGGTTGTCTGTTCGACAATTCGTCGAGTCCGCCTTCCAGGCGGATGGCGCCTCGATTCAACCGGACGATAAAGGCGCATTTATGGTGCTCAGAAGTGGCGAACCCCCATTCCGGGCGACCTTCGATCCGTCCGACCCCCGACTAAGTGTCGTCGGGCAGTATGGTCGTCGGCCCGGTGCAAATGTTCGACTTTATGACGTTGGTTCGCCGCCGTTTGAACAGCTTGTTGGAGACTGGGCTTCGCGAACAGCGCACTACACGCTCGACCTTCGCAGCTCCAGCCACAGAGCAGCCAGCGACTTGGTAAAAGCGTGGGTGGAGCAGCTTGACCCCGAGATTCGCATCGTCCGAACGGACGCTGATGTAGGCAGCCCAAGGTTCACGGGGGAGGTATCCATCCGCGCCACGGTCGGAGTCGCGCACGACCGACTCGATCGCCTGATTACGCTCAATATAGGGGATCCGATTCCTCCCGCCTTGCTGGCAGGGACCAGTAAAACTGCAGTTGCGCAGGCACTCAGGCTTACTGACTATGCCGAATTCGATGAAAGCCTCATACAAACCGTGGTGGAGAATGACAAAGACCTGTCGCGTTTCGCAGACTTCTATGAGGAACGCCTTGGCGAAGAACTGACCAAAGCAGACGGCGAGCAGCGCAGCATTATTGCGCGGCAAAACTTCTCACCTCATTTTGCCGCACGCGTACAGGCCGCTCATGGAGTAATCACGGAAGCTGCCCAGCTCTCCGTTGATTTTACGGTCTCCGGTGCTGGACCTTACTCGTTTCGCGCTCGAGCCGCTGCAGACCGTTTGATTGAGATCCCCGAAACTGGAACCTGCGCCGAGACTGGCCGGAAGGCACCGAGCGTTGCGTTCTCAACCTGTGCGATTAGTGGTGGTCGCGTACTGACGCACTTGCTCGTCAGATCAGCCAAATCGCAGCGAGTTGCGCTATCAAGACATTCCGGAACCTGCGAAGTCACCTCCAAGCCATTGTTGGTAGACGAGCTCGGCACATGCACTGTTTCAGGTCAGACTGTAGACCTTGGTCTTCTGCACAGTTGCGCTGTGAGTGGCAACCAAGCGCTGCTGAGCCATCTGGAGGCCTGCGCGCTTACGGGTGCTCAGATTCTTCCTGAGTACATCGCGACAAGTGAGGTTAGCGGACGCGCTTACAGACGCGACCAACAGGCAAGTTGTGTCATGTCCAATACGTCAGGCCACATGAGTGAGTTCATGACGTGCAGTGAAACGGCGGCCCAAGTGCTAGCTGAGTACATTGGCACCTGTGGAGTGTCTGGAGCCGCAGTACGTCTAGATCAGCTGCATCAGAGTGAAAAGAACCCCGAGTTTAGAGCGCTGCGGAGGCTTCTGCGAAAGTGTGAGTCCACCGGCATGTTACTTGGCCCAAATGAAGGCGCCCGGTCCAGCGTCTCTGGCAAGTGGGTAGATAAAGATCTCCTGGTTCCATCGGACAAGAGCGGGGCCCTCGCACTTGCAGACGAGCTGATTAGCTGTGAGGTAAGCGGAATTCGCCTGGCTCCTGGCGAAACCGGCATTTGTGCAGATACGCAGCAGCGCGTAGACAGCGGCCTTCTTGAAGAAAACAGAGTGACTGGCGAGAGTATGCTGAAATCAAGCATGCAGCTGTGTCCCGAGTCGCAAGCTTGGGGGCGAAGACAGGACTTCGGCGAGTGTGAATCTACAGGATACCTGGTCTATCCCGCGCTACTGGTTCGATGCACAGCTACCAACAAACGCGTTCTGCACCGGCTCACGGTCCCTTGCGAGGAGTGCAAGAACTTACTCCTAAGATCAGCAGCTACCTCAACAACCAACGGCGCCCTGGCGCATGCCAAGTGTACTCAACAGTGTGTCTGGACGGGAACTGTTCAGATCACCAGGGACAGCAAGCGATGTGTAAGCACCGGGGTCGTTTTGTCAGCCGAGCACCTCAATCCAGCAGGCCGTGCATCAGCAATACATACGCTACTTGATGATTCGACGAATACAACTCACACATCATCCGAGGCGGCACTTGGACTAGCTCGAGAGCTCGGCTACCGACCCAGGCGCGTAACTGGACTCCTCTCACCTACCCGCCAAACACTTGCCCTTTTGGTCCAAGAGAGCCAGTTTCTTGGATTTGGTACTCGGAGGACCTTCCTCTTCGTTGATCGCGCTTCCCGCAACGTTCTAGGCGAAGCACTGAGCAACCTGTGAGGCACGGCCCGCTCAAGCCGCTGTAAGACATCCGTCACAGTGCGAGAAGCATCGCCATGCCAACAACTCTGGACATCATTGCTCTCCTTTCGACGCTTGACCAGTCCGGGTCGCTTTCCGCAGAGTTCGGGGGCCCGCAGATAGCGTCGGACCCGCATAGCATCTGCGAGCTACTGAAAGCCAACTGTGTGCTGATGCGGCTGATAGCATCCCCATCTGACAAGTGGTCTCCGGAGGCAGACAGCGTTCCCACCCTCGTTTACGCCCTGATTACGGCCCGCAGCTACGCTAAGTAAGTCGATTGCTCCATTGTTGCTGCGATCTCTATCGGCAGGTCATCTTGGTGCCAGTACTACCGGCATTAAACCGTCTATCGAGGATCGCGCACCGCGTGAGCAATTATGGGTTTCTGTTTGCAAGTTGAAAGGACCAAAAGTGCTGATTGCCAGAATGCGGGGAACTCCGTCGTACCAGACTAAGAAGATACCTCTTAATGCGCTTTCTTTACTGCTGGCTCTCGTGTTTCTAGTAGGGTGTGGCGGTTCAAAGCAGGAACCGGATCCGATCGCAATCGAGCCAGAACTGCTGCTTGTCGTAGAAGCGCATCAGAGTAGAATCACTCTGAACTGGACAGATGAGGCAGCTGTCAGTAACGGCTACATCCTGGAACGCCGCGTCGGCAACGCCGCTTTCAGCGAGTTAGCCAAGCTTGACAGCGTCACCCGAACCTACAACGACTATGACGTCGGTACCGGAAACATCTACACCTACCGTCTCACAAGCCAAGCCGAACGTGGCCAGACGCTCAGCAACCTGGCAGGCGAAACTGTCGCTGTTCCGGTCCACTTTAACGAGTCCACCCATATTTTCAGCCTGCCGGGCTCAGTGATTACCGTCGGGGGACGGACTTTCACTGATACCGCATTTCTGCCGCCAAACCGGATGGCGATGGTGGAAGTAGGGAACGTTCCGTATCTTGTCAACCCGAGCATGGGAATCAGCGAACTCACCCTGCGCAACTCAATAAGGCACTTGTCACTGGATGGCTTCACGCCCCCATCGCTGGACCAGTCCGCCGTAACCTTGTCCACCGGCGTTGACCTCCGCCAGGTCGGCCCTTCAACCGGCGCCAGCGCGACGTACAGGTTCACGAACCGGAAACACCGGTGGGTGGCAGTCGAAGTTATAGAGCCTGGGGGCGCCCAAAAAGTTCATTATCTGCAGGCCAACGGTTCGTTGCTCAGCATAGGACTACATGAGCTCATTGGTGGAGCGGAGAACACTGCACCGGGAGCACCGGCAAGCCAAGATATCGAAATTCCTGCCCGTTCCACTGTCCGGGTATATGGAAGCTTCGCACGCGGTGGCCTTGGCTACTACCTCCCGTACCTGCGAGATTCCTCGTTTCGCGAAGCCAGGAATCAGATCCAGAGAACCAACGAGTTGCTCTACGTAAAACTGAACACAGTAGACCTCATTGACTTCCTATGGCAACCACTGGCGGGTGTTCTGCTGGATTCAGTCGGACTCGACGACGTCACGCTCGAAACCCTCAGCAAGTGCTTCGTGGATTTCGCAGGGGGACCTGGCACGACCTTCCTGGAAGACACCGTAAATTCAGTCGGAGGAGGACAGCGCGTTATCCGGGCCGCACAGCAGTCAGTGGCTGAACTGAACGACGGCATGAAGTTAAAGCTCGTCGCCTGTGCATCGAGCCTATTCGACCGTGACCTCGCAGAACTCGTCGGCAATGTCATAGGCATAGTGGGGACGCTCACCGTAATAGGGGATTTCTTCGTTGCAAACGCAGACGTCGCCTCAGTTGCACTCTTCAACGAGTTTCAGATGCCACAACTGAGAGTTTCGCATGATCCGCCGGACGAACTTGGTGCGGAAACGCTCCTCCATGCCGACAGCTCAAGCCTGTTCGACTTCGACATCCACTCCATCGAATGGCGACTCCCAGGTGAACGCGATTCGGCACCTGGAAACGCCCTGTTGACTAAAGCACATTCATTCGGTAACAACGCCGGTCCCCTGGTAACCCTGGCCATGGCATTGACCACAAGTTCGGGTGACTTCACCAGCGGCCAGTTGCGCCTGAACACAACTACGCATTTGGACCTTAGCCTTGGTGACCCAGGACTGCCCTATGCAGACGTTAGTGGCCAGTGGGTGGGCCCACTGACTGACATGACTACCCAGGCCAGCCCGGTCCGCCTCAGCCTCAATTCCCATGCACCAATAAATGGAGAAATCGGCCAACTTGTATACAACAAGCGGTACTGTTTCGTGGCACTTATCAGACAGCCTGAGGTTGAAGGTGAACTCAGAATGGCCCAAGAACATCGAGGAGGAACCGGCTCCTGCCTGCCTGGCGAAGTCATAATAAATCGTCATTCCAATGAAGCTCTCCACGTAGAGCTTCAGAACGACTCTGGAAGTGTGGAGTGGTCTGGCGTACTGACCAGACTGGAAGCGCACTCCATACCGACCGCAATTACCGCTGGGCATCTCCCCAGCAGACTCTATAACGTGGGGCTGAGTGAATATGGGTATGACGAATTACTCGGCCCCGTGGTCACGACCAGTGGTCAAGCGATACAGTTGTTCGACCTGGCCTATTGCCCGGATGGAGCTCTGTATGGGGTCACAAGCACCACCCTCTATGAAATCAATCCAGCGGACCTAGTAGCCACCTCAATACGCAACATCGGTGGAAACTCCAACGCACTCGTCTGCTCCGCCACTGGCGAGCTTTATGTCGGCATTAACAATCGGCTGCTCGAACTTGACCGCACAACGGGTCACGGAATCGAAATCGGCCGATTGGGCGTTTCCGGAAACTTCTCCGGTGACTTGGTATTCGGCAACCAAGGCCGCCTCTATGCAACGCTGACAGGAAGCCCGAACCGGCTGGCAATCATCAGCCTTCATACTGGCCAAGCCTCTGTAATCGGTCCAATACCAATCAGCAGCGCGATCCATGGCCTGTCCTATTCGAATGGCATCCTGTACGGACTTAGCAACGAAAGACAATATGGGTACCTGTTCGAAATTGACCCGCAGACAGCTGACAGCACGTTCTTACGCTATATGTGGTTTCCGGCATACGGCTCGAACCGTGTCGACTGAGCTGAAAGGGTCGCCGACTTCAACGACTTAGCGAGGGATCGGAGGCCAGGTCGGCAACCTCATCGACGCCCGGACAAGGTCCAGGTCGAGTGAAGCAACCACGCCCACCAGGTAGCTGGTACTGGCGCCCTTGGACAAGCGGGAGAGCTGCTCGTCGACGCGAATGAGGAAAAGCGCTCGACCGCACCCCTCGGACAGCCGCGACGCTGATCGCCTTGTGATGCGAGCAGTTGCGAAGGAAAGTGACACGTCCAGTTGCAGCACGACTTCAGATGGTGGCTGTGTCAAAGTCGTGCCGGAACAGGCAGGCGGCGGGATCGAGCACGGCGTCTGCATAACTCAGCATGAAATCCACCGTGCGCAGCTGGAGCGCACCGCGTTCTGTAAGGTCATGCCTCCGCTGTCAATATCGATGGAGGGTATACAACTCAGTCGCTTGACACTAATTCATCGGGGGGCTACAGTAGTGTCATGAAAGAGCTGTCAGTATCTACCGGCAACAGTACAGGCAGGCAGGTGACACGCTCCGTACCATTTGCCTTAGCCCCGGTCATTGAAGCACTCGAGTTTGAGGAAGCCTTCCTGGTGACTACTGATCGTCTGGATGAACTCCGGCTGGAAGCGGGAATCAAGTCAAGCACCGCGATGGTCGCGAAGCGGCTGAGGGACCGGGGCTGGCTCCTGGAGACACCGCAACGGGGCGTGTGGGAGTTCGCGCCGGGCAGTCATGCCGGCCCCATCAGCCGCGGACAGCCATTCACTGACGTGCTCGCGGTGCTGGAGGCAAACCCGGAGCTTCAGGCCGGCATCAGCCTTTCATCCGCCCTATGGGCGCATGGATTACTCGACCGCAGTCCTGACAAGCCTGAGGTTGCAATTCCTGTAGGCAGGGAAGCTCCGGCGCCACTGAAACGCGCAGCCCGCACAGTCAACTTCGACTGGGTGCTGCCCCTGGTTACGAAGAAAGGCGCCCCGGTCCACGCGCTGGAGACCATCCTCGTTCACCTTGCCGCAAGACCGACAGCGGTCCGGTCCTGGAGCGCAGTCCTGGAAGCACTGCCTGACGTTGTTGCCGAGGTCGACCATGCTGATGTGCGCAAGGAAGTCTCAGGCCGCCCGGCAGCTGTCGCGACGCGCCTGGCTTACCTGGTGCATGGACTCTCACCTGACCTGGCAGTGGCTGTAAAACCACAGGATCACGGAAAAGTGTGGTTCGGACCAAGAGGCCCACTGAAACGGCACAACAGTGAATTCAATATCGCTGACACCGTACTGCCGGTTAATCCCGCCATCCTGAACGATCAATGGGCAGCGTGAGCCACACCCTGACCCTGAAGCGAGGACACATCCTCAGGCACGGGCCCAGCAAGGGAGCGCAGGGACGTGAAGCCGCACTGATTGACGTTGCACAGGACCTGCTTCTGAGAGCCCTGTCTGATGCCGGAGTGCTGGAGCTTGTCACATTCAAGGGAGGCACCGCGCTACGCAAAGTCCTAGCCGGCGCCAGCGGCCGGTTCTCCACCGACCTCGATTTCAGCGTAGCGAACATGGAAACCAATCCGCAGCAGGTGCTGGAGCTCATCCTGGAAGCGATTGACGGACTGAGCGCCGGGCCATTCCGGTACGGAATCCAGGAGCGCCGCGGTCGCGCACACATCACGTACGCCAATGATCTAGGGTTTGAAACTGGAGAACTCAGCTCAAAGCTCGATGTTGGACCACCCCCGTGGCTGCCCACCACACAACAGGCCTGGGTTCCACTCCCCATCCACAACGAGTACGGCGGACCTCTGCCGCTGTTACCGGTAGTCAGAATTGAAGAGAACATTGCGGAGAAGATTGCGCGCCTGAACCGGAGAACATTTGCCCGCGACATGTATGACCTCATATGGCTTGCGCAGAAACCCAGACTGGACCTGGACCAAGCGCTCATCAGGCGCCTGGCAGTACTGAAATGCTGGGTCGACAAGAACGGGCTCGCTTCTGAGCATCACAGCTGGAATCAGATCGGTGACGCAAGGGAACTGGATGTCGAACGCTGGCTTCGGCCGCGCACTGAGCAGAGCTTTGATGACGAGCAAATAGGCCTACTGACAACTCCAACGCCGCACCTGGCAGACCTGGCCGCGGACTTGATTGCCCACTACAGCTGGCTCAGGAACCTGGACGAAACAGAAACAATCCTCTCAGCTGGCAAAGCGACAGACCGGAACAGCGCATTGTCACAACTGAAGGCACTCGAAGGCAGCAGGCTCGAGCACGTCTGGTAAACGCTCAGCGTTTCCGGCGGGCCCAATACAGGGAAAAAGCAAATCGTGTACTGCACTAATGACGCAGCGTGGCCCGCATGTCTCCACGTTCACGACATCCAGCGATCTTGACGGGAGATGGTGAGCCACTACTGGACTACACCTGATTCCCTTAACAACCGTCAGCAGACCAGGCGATCCAATGCCCGCGCCTCAATACGCGCACGCGCAAGCGCCTCATCTCCACCACCCCGCACAACCAACGCCCCACCGACACCGGCGCCGATCACCCCGGCATCAAGGTACTCCCGAAGGTTGGAACTTCCGATCCCGCCAACGGCCAGCATCTCAAGGTCGGAGTAAGGCCCGAGAAGCTGCCTCACGTAACCTGGCCCGAGCGCAGAGGCGGGGAACAGCTTGATGAACCGCGCTCCAACCTCGCGTGCGAACGCGATATCGGTAGGCGTCATCGCGCCGCAGATCATGCCCAGGTCGTGCTCGGCCGCAAAACGGATCACTGTCGGCGAGGTGTGCGGCGTGACGAGGAACCCAGCCCCGCTATCCCGCGCCGCCGCGCTCAACTCGGCATTCATCACGGTCCCCGCCCCGACGTGGACGTCGGCGGGAAGCGCTTTTCGCAGCATCTCGATTTGCCCGAGCGCACCCGGATCGGACAGGGGCACCTCGATCAAGCGCCAACCCTCCTCAACAAGCATCTCGCAGAGCGGCAACAGCGCGTCATCCGGCACGCCACGCAGGATGGCGACCAGCCGGGACGCGAGCAGCTGCGTTCCGAAGGCTTCAATGTTGTTCGCGCGCATCGGTGCTTCCATCAGACCCCAAGCTCAACTGACCGCTCATACAACCACACGGCCCCGGCCGCCGCGGCCAGGTCGGCAACCTCATTGTCCACGACACTCACGTTATAACCCTCGGCCTTACACAGTGATTCAAGAACCCCGGAAAACACGCCCATACCGTAGACGATCAAGGGCCCATCGACCCCGGATGCCCGAACGAGGTCCAGGTCGAGTGATGCAAGCACGCCCACCAGGTAGCTGGTCATGGCGCCCTTGGACAAGCCGGCGAGCTGCTCACCGACGCGAACGAGGAAGAGCGCCCGACCGAACCCCTCGGACAGAGCAGCATCCGCACCGGCCAGGGCAACCTCCATATCGAGAGATAGGTCATCCAATGGAACCGTGCTGCTCTTCAGGATCGTGCCGCTCAGCACGGCGTCAAGCAGCTCGCCGGTGGGTGCGGTAAGCGAGCGCAGGATGCTGCCGTCGGCCGCGACGCTGATCGCCTTGTGATGCGACCCGATGTGCAGGAAGGTCGCGGGTCCTTCCAAACCGAGACCCTCACGCAGTCCGACCAGCTCGGCCTCCTCCCCGCGCAGGACGTCGCCCTCAGCAAGCCCGGCGAAACCGGAACCACCGGGAGTCGTCTTGACGCCGGGGATGAAGTGGACTGCATGGCCGTCGAGGCTTACCCGGACGATTGCCTGGGCGATGTCGTCGGGCGAGGCGGGAGCGTGCAGGTGCGGAACCTCGTGCAGCCCCATGTTGGATGTGATCATCCCGGAGCAGATCACCGCGGACGGGGGGCCCTGGGAGGCACCAAGCGCGGCCAGCAGCTCGAAGAGAGCAAAACGAATCGCGCGGTTATCTCCGTCGATCGCGGTGTTTCTGGCGCCGGCTGTGCGCTGCCCGCTCCACACGACCGCGCCATCGCGCCAGCCGCGCACGCGCGTGGTGGTGGTGCCGGAGTCGACTAACGCGTACATACTCAGGAAACTTCCAGCCGGCGCACAACCGACTCATCAACCTCGATACCAAGCCCGGGACCCTGAGGCACGGGCAGGTGCCCGTCCACCACGCCGAGCACGGGCTCGAGCAGGATGGCGTCGCCAAGCGGGTTCGCGCCGAACCAGTACTCCATCTGGTGCAGGTTCACTGAGGCCGCCGCGACGTGGGCACTCGCCACGAAATGAATGGCCGAGCCGATGCTTACATGGGGCGTGAAGGCAACCCCGAAGGCATCGGCCAGCACGGAGATGCGCTTCAGCTCGGTTATGCCGCCGCTGCGGCACACGTCCGGCTGGACAACGTCGAGGGCTGCGCGCCTCAGGTACTCGAGCACGTGGTAGCGAGTCTTGATCACGTCATTCGCGATGGGCAGGGCGAGGGCGCGGGCGACCTCGGCGTAACCCTCGACATGCTCGAAGGGCAGGGGCGCCTCGAGGAAACCGACGTCGAGCTGCTCTAGCTCGCGGCCGACGAGGATGGACCGGCCAACGTCGTAGTTGCCGGCGGCGTCGGTGAAGATGCGCGTGTCGGGGCCGACAGCGTCGCGGACGGCGGCGACGGAAGCGACATCGGCAGCTGGATCGAGGCCGATGGCCATCTTGAGACCCGTGAAACCGCGCTCGGCGGCACTTAGGGCGGCGTCGATCATGCGGGTGTGGTCGGCCTCACCCCTGCCCGCGCGGGTGGCCGGAACGCCGGAGGCATACACCAGGACGCGGTCGCGGTAGGCACCACCGAGCAGGCGGTGCACAGGCTCGCCCACGCCCTTGCCGATTATGTCCCAGAGGGCGATGTCCACGCCGCTGAGCGCCTCGACCATGAAACCGCCGTCGTGCGCGCGCAGGCGCATCGAAGCATAGAGCGTCTCCCAGATGACCTCGACGTTGCGGGGGTCCGCACCGATCAGCTGGTCGCGGAACAGATCCTGGATGATGTACTTCGTCACGCGCGGCGCGACGGGCGCCTTGGCCTCGCCCCAGCCGACGATCCCGGTGTCGGTCTCGATGCGCACCAGCACCGTCTCGAAGCCGTCGGAATACGACGGCCGCATGCGGCCCGGGTGGGGGAAGCGCGTGGAGTTCCAGTGCGCCAGCGGATCGGACTCGCCCTCGGCCCCCCAGGAAGCCTTGCCCCAGTACGCCTGCTCAGCGGAGTTCTGGGCCTTGATCGCGATGGCTTCGACGTCGGTAATCCGCATCAGGCAACCCTGTATTTCTCGACCACGTCCTCGCGGACGGCGAAGCCGAGCCCAGGTGCGTCGTCGGCACAGAGCCGGCCGTCGCGCCAGTCGAGGGGCTCTTCAAAGAGGTCGTCGACCAGCGGGTTGGGAAAGACCGGGTACTCGTGGATGAAGGCGCTCGACTCAGACAGCGCCCAGTGCAGGGATGCGGCCACGTGGATGGCCGAGCCGATGCTCACGTGCGGGGCGACGCGCAGATTGTGCGCGCTGGCCAGCACACCGATGCGGTGGCAGGCGGTGATGCCGCCGGCGCGGCAGACGTCGGGCTGCAGCACGTCGAACGCACCGCGACCGATCAGCTCGGCGAAGCGAAAGTGGGTGCATTCGCACTCACCGCCGGCGATGGCGATGTCGACCTTCTCCCGCAGGCGCACGTAGCCGGTCACGTCCTCCGGCGGGACGGGCTCCTCGAGCCAGGTAAAGCCCTGGTCCTCAAGCACCCGGGCCATGCTGATCGCCTCGGCCGTGGAGTAGCGGCAGTTGGCGTCGGCCATCAGCGTGAAGTCGGGACCCACGGCGGCGCGGGTCTCCTCTGCCTTGCGGCGGTCGATCGCACGGTCCTGGCCCACCTTGATCTTCATGGCGGTGAAGCCCGCGGCCTGATGGCGCCGGGCGGTCTCGGCAAGGTCGGTCGGGTCGAGCCAGTGCAGGACGCTGGCGTACGTGCGCACGCCCTGCTGCGGCCTCCCGCCGAGCAGGTTGTACACCGGCTGGTCGAGCAGCTTGCCGAGCACGTCCCAGACGGCGATGTCCACGCCGCTGATCGCCTCCTGCATGAAGCCGAGCGCGTGCCCGCGCGGGCGCATGAGCGCATGCATCCTGTCCCAGAGGACGGCCGGGCCGAGGATGCTGGCACCGACCAGCGCGGGCGCGATGAGCACATCGATGACGCTTTTGGTCACCTCGGGCGCGACCGGGGCGTGCACCTCGCCCCAGCCGACCGTGCCGTCCTCTGCGGTCACGCGCACGAGGGTGGTCTCGGCGAATTTGAAGGGCATCGCGAAGCTGGCCGCGCGCCACGTCTCGATCTCGGGTACCGGCGCCTTCAGCACCAGCGCTTCGATGGACTTGATCTTCATGCCCGCGTCGCCTCCAGCATCGCAAGGATCAGGGGGCCCTGGCCCCAGGGGAACACGCCCGTGGGCGCGTTGACGTAGGTTTCGCGGGGACCGACTGGCGTGGCGTAAGAAACCTGAAGCGCGCCGTCAGCACCCACGGCCGAGTACAGCACCTCGAGACCCGCCTTGATGCAGTCGTCCAGCGGACCCGAGGCGGGCAGGTAGTCGTACCGCCTGGCGCACATGAGGCCGGAGACGAAGAACGCCGCGGTCGAGTTCTCGAGCGGCGAATCGGGATCGTCCAGGATGGTGTGCCAGAGGCCCGAGTCGTCCTGGAGCGCGATCAGCGCGGCGGCCTGCGCCTGCAGCAGCTCGAGCAGGCGCGAGCGCCCCGCAAAGCCTTCGTCCAGCTCGGCGAGGGTGTCGATGAGGCCGTGCAGCGCCCAGCCGTTGCCGCGCGCCCAGTTGCAGCTGGACTGGCGGCCGGTGGCGGTGTCGAAGCCGTGCCGGAACAGGCCGGCGGCGGGATCGAGCAGCGCGTCTGCGTAGCTGAGCATGAAATCCACGGCGCGCCGCTGCAGCGCGTCGCTTTGCGTGAGTGCGCCAAGGGCCGCGAGGAAGGGACCATCCAACGCCATGCAGTCGACCCAGATGAGCGAGGAGAGCCCGTCAAGGTCGGGCCGATGCACGGCGACGCCACGCTCAACAGGAAAGGAACCCTGGAGTGCAGCCAGTTTGACGGCGGCATCCATGTAGACCTCTTCGTCATCCTCCATGTACAGGTCGATCAGCACAGAGCCGGGCGCGACGTGGTCTTTGAAGCCGGCTGCATCGAGCCGTTCACACCAGGGGCGCACGAGCCCCTGCACGAACTCGAGGTAGTCGGTGGCGCGAGCGGTGAATCCGGTGCCCAGCTGGTGTTCGTCCAGCTCCAGCAGCGCCCTCAAGCCGATGCTTTCGCCAAAGCCCCAGACCTTCCAGTCGTAATCGACCAGGTGCGGCGCGGCAGCCTCGGCCACCAGCGCAGGGCGGGACGGGGACCGGAGCACTCAGCCCGCCACGGGCGGATCGAGCAGATCGGCCAGCTCACCCAGCAGCGTGCCCAGCTCCGCCTGATCGATGTCATCGAGCGGCACCGCGCCCATGCGGACATGGGCCGAGCCGATGATGCCGCGGCGCCTGAGCACCTCCTTGGTCATGTTCATGCGGAACACAGCCTGGAAGATGAGCAGGGGCAGACTGCGGTTGTAGAGGGCGCGAGCGCCGGTTTGGTCGCCGGATTGGTACAGCTCGAAGATCTTTACGTGTACCTCGGTGATCTCTGCCGCCGGCATGGCGCCGATGGCGCCGCGGTTGAGTTCGTCCATGATGTAGCGCCCGCCGGCACCGCCGAAAACGCCATGGATGGAGTCCGGTGCCTGCTTCAGGAGCGAGGTGATCAGCTGGCCGCCGGGAGCGCACTCCTCCTTGACGTAGCTGAGCCGCGGAACGCTACGCATCAGCTCGGCGATCACGTCGGCGCGGTATGCCGAGCCTAGCGGCGGCGGCGCGTTCTGCAGCATCAGGGGTGCCTTGACCGCGGCTGCGAGGCGCTCGAACAGGCGGGTCGTGCCAGGCAGACTGTCGCGCACCACATAGGGCGGCATGACGATGATCGCATCGACGCCGAGGCGGTCGACGGCCGTCGCCAGCTCGAGGGCGGTGTCGGCGTTCTGGGCTGTGGCGGTGCCGACAACGGGCACGGCGCCGCCGACCTCGTGGATGATCAGCTCGGTCAGCCGCACGCGCTCGGTGTCGGTCAGGGAGTAGAACTCGCTGGCCATCGCAGGGAAGGCAACTCCGTGGGCGCCGGCGGCCAGTACGTAGCGGACGACGCTTCGCATGCCCGCCTCATCAACGCGTCCGTCGTCATGAAAGGGGGTGGGCAGGATGGGGATGATGCCTCGGATCTCGGTCATTGTTTCACTCCTCCGGCGGCGATGCCTTGGACCAGGAAGCGTTCAAGGAACGCGAACAGCAGGATGACGGGGATGATGAACAGCAGGGACGCGGCCATTATCTCGTTCCACTGCACAAGGTACTGCTGGTTGAACGAGGCGATACCTATGGGTCCGGTCCAGCGCGCCTCGCCCGTTACGAGCGTGGCGGCGAAGACGAACTCACCCCAGGTGAGGATGGCGCAGTAGATGGTGGTTGCCGCAACGCCGGGCAGGGACAGCGGCAGGACGATCCGGACAAGCGCTCCGAAGGCGGTCGAGCCGTCGATCATGGCGGCGTCCTCCAGGTCGCGGGGGATGCTGTCGAAGAAGCCCTTCATCATCCACGCGCCGAACGGCACGATGAAGGTGGTGTTGGCGATCACCAGCGACAAGTAGTTGTTGATCAGCCCGAGCCGGGCAAAGATGATGTAGAGCGGGATGATCAGCAGGCTGGCCGGCAGCATGCGGGCGACCAGGAGCAAGTAGCCGGTCTCGCGGATGCCGCCGTAGCTGAAGCGTGACATCGCGTAGCCCGCCAGCGTCGAGACGGGTACGGCCACCGCCATCGTCGCGAGCGTGACGACACTCGAGTTGGCGAACCAGCGCATGATGTTGCTCTCGGTCAGCACGCGCCGGAAGATGTCGAGCGAACCGTCACCCGGTAAGAAGCGGGGCGGGTATGACAGCAGCTCGCCGCCGGGGCGGATGGCGGTGATCACCATCCAGTAGATCGGGAAGAGCAGCACTACGAGCGTGCCGACTATGAGCAGATAGAGGAGAAACGTGCTTGCCGGGCTGCGCCGCATCAGTAGAACGACCTCGACGTGGCACGCAGGTAGATGAAGGTGGCGACCACGGACAGGAAGAGCGTGACCATGCCGACGGCCGCAGCGTAGCTCATCTCGAAGTACTGGAACGCCTCGCGGTAGATCTGGATGGCGAGCGTTTCGGTGGCGCCAGATGGGCCGCCGCCGGTCATCACGAAGATAATGTCGAAGACGCGGAACTGCCACAGGGTGGCGATAATGAGCGAGATACCGATAACGGGCGTGAGGGCGGGCAGCGTGATGAAGCGGAACTGCTCCAGCGCACCGGCTCCGTCAACGCGGGCTGCCTCATAGAGCTCCTTGGGGATTGACTGCATGCCGGCAAGGAGCGAGATGGTGAAGAACGGATAGCCCTTCCAGATCGTCGCCAGGATGACGGCCAGCAGGGCGGGGCCGGGCTGGGTAAACCACTGCACCGGCCGATCGACGATGCCTACCTGCATCAGCAGGTAGTTGATGACGCCGAAGGAAGAATTGAACATCCACATGAAGATGGTGGCGGCGACCACGCCCGGAATCGGCCATGGCAGCACCACGAGGACGCGGGCCAGCGCCCGGCCCCGGAACGGCTGGTTGAGCAGCACGGCAGTGAACAGTCCGATGCCGAACGAGCCAACCACGCCCCAGAGCACGTACTGCAGCGTGACGCGCAGCGACTGCCAGAAGGCCGGGTTCGCGAACATGTCCCGGTAGTTGTGCAGGCCGACGTCGCCAGTAAGGCCGCGGTCAACGCGGAAGATGCGCACCTCGTGAAAGCTCACTGGCCTGCCAGCAGCAGCGGATAGACGATGACGACCAGGACGACGATGATCGCCGGAGCAAGCAGCGCGAACGCGTACATGCGATTGCGCGCGGCGCTCCGGAGGCGCCTGCGGGGGATATTTGGTGCGGTGGTGGCCATCGTCTCGGGGACCTTGTCCGTATCCGGCGGCACCCATAGATGCGGGTACCGCCGGATCCGGGAAGCGGTCTTACCTCAGCCGGTCAATCTGACCCTGGAGCTGATCGAGCACGGAGTCGGGGTCGGCCCCCTGCAGCAGAACAGCCAGGGACGCCTCGATCACGTGGTCACGGAAGCGCGTGTAGTCTTCTTCCATGCCTGGCGGGATGTAGTCACGGGCCGAATCGGCCGCCGCGACGTACTGGGCCATGTTCTCGCTCTCGGCAAGGATCTCGTCGGACAGCACGCCGGCGCGGGCGGGCGGCTGGCCGGCAATCGTGGCGTAGTTCGCCTGCCACTCCTGGGTGGAGAAGAGTTCGATGAACTCCCAGGCCAGGTCCTCGCGCTCGGGGCTGAGCCCGGCGGGGATGGCAAGCACGTTGCTGGCTCCGCCGTAGATCTGGCCCTGCGTCGGGGTGGGCGCCACGCGGAGTCCCTCGCGGATGCCATCGGCGGCACTGTCGATGTTGCCCTGGATCCAGGGACCCTCGAGCATCATTGCGGCGCGGCCCTCGACGAAGTACTGGCGCTTGCCGTTGTTGTCCACGCCGAGCGGTACGGAGCCTTCCTCGATCAGCTGGGACAGTACACCCCAAGCGGACTTGATGGCGTCGCGGTTGAGCTGGCCTTCGGCGTCCACCCAGTGGCCGTCCGGATCGGCTTCGAAGAGGAAGGTGCTGACGGTGGTCTCGACGCCGGCGTGGGTGATGGTCGGGAAGACAAAGCCGTACTGGTCGATGTTGCCGTCGCCGTCGCGGTCGATGGTGAGTTGGCGGGCGTAGTCGATCAGCTCGGCGCTGCTGGTGGGCGGGCCGCTCAGGCCGACTTCCTCGAATGCGGTCTGGTTCCAGCCGAGCACGTAGCCGTAACCGAGCACTATCACGCAGTACGTCTCGCCCTGGTACTCGCAGCCTGCCTGCACGGGCGTCCATTCGTCAAGGATGGGGCTGTCTGAGGCGGCCATGCGCTCGTCCAGCGGCGCGAGCCATTCCTCCTGGGCGTAGATCATGAAGTTTGCGGCGGGCAGGTGCAGGATGTCCGGGGTGTTGCCCGCGGCGAAGCGGGTGATCATGCGGTCGTTGTAACCGGCGAACGGATCGTGCGTGAAGTCGATCTCGACGCCGGGGTTCTGCGCCTCGAACTCGTCTATGAGCGCGTTGAACCAGTCCGCGGTGCCGGGCTCGGTGGCCTGCCATGACGGCATGTCCAGGACGGTCTGCCCGAAGGCGATGGCGCCGAGCGCCAGTGCGACTGTCAGTGACTTGATTACTCGTTTCACCTGATCAAACCTCGTGCTTTCTGCTTTGAGGAGGTGGGCCGCCGCGCCGGGTTCCGGCTTGGCTCGCCCCGTCTGGTGCCGCCGCTCTGCGGCGACCGGTTCAGCCTTCCCTACCCCTCCCTTCGCTCTGTCTGATGTCATCGATCAGTGATGCCGCCGAACGGCGCAGATGGTTGTCAAGAGCAAGCTTGAGGGCGTCCACGTCGCGCTGCTTCAGCGCTTCGATGATGCTCTGGTGCTCGCGGGTCTCGACCGGCACGCGGTCGAGCCAATCGGAAGCGTCCAAGTGGGCGCGGGCGATCTTCATGTGGGCGCGCAGGTCGCCGTACATGGCGATCAGGCGGCGGTTATCAGACAGATTGACCAGCCGCATGTGGAACTCGACGTTCATGGCGTTGTGCAGCCGGGCGGCCTCGGCGACCGACTCCGCGTCAGTGACCGCCCGGTTCATGCGGGCGACCAGGTCGCCGAGTTCCGCGACATCCTGATCGCTTGCGTAGTCGCAGGCGGATTCGGCGGCCAGCAGCTCGAGGGCGCGGCGCAGGTCAAGCGTCTCGGCGTAGTCTCGCTCGGTGAACTCCGCGACGAACGTGCCGCGGCGCGGCCGGACTTCGACCAGGCCATCCGCCGCAAGGGCGCTGAGCGCCTCGTGCACGGGCGTGCGGCTGACATTCATCTGGCGGGCGACCTCGTCGACGTTGATCTTGCTGCCAGCCGGAAAGACGCGCTCAATTATCCGCTCCCGAAGTACCTGGTAAACGGTGTCAGTGACCCGTTCCGTTTTGATGGCGGACAGCTGTGCCACTTCCACCGCATCACCTCCATCTTTCTCGCCCTGACTTGACCACCCGGACGTTTGATGTAATATCTGAAATGTTACATGTCAGAGAGCGGAGCGTCAAGCCCGCCTTGAGCCAGACCGATCAGGAGGAACCATGCCCGACCGCCCCGACTCCCCTGAACAGCGTGCCCGGATAGTGCAGGCATTCGCCGCCCGCGCCCGGATCGACCTCACCGACGCCGAGCTCGAACGCCTGATCGAATACGTCGAGTCCGCCTGGGACATGGCCGACCGCCTGCGCGACGTCGAGCAACCCGGCCGGGAGGGCATCGCCACCGACCTGCCCCTGCGCTCCGCCTGGGCGAACGTCGGCGATCGCGGCGCACCTCCTGCTGGTGTTGCTGTTGAGGCGTCCCTGGAGCGCATGCCTTCTTCTGTCCTCGAAGCCGCGTCCCTGATCGCCTCGGGGTCTGTCACGCCGCTTGAACTGGTCTCCAGTCAGCTTGCCCTGATTGACCGGCACGACGCGAAAGTGCGCAGCTACATCTCCCTCGATCACGCCGGGGCCACGGCCGCCGCGAGTTCTTTGACTGAGGAGCTTTCGGACGGCGCACCCCGTAGCCCCCTGCACGGCGTGCCCTTCGGCGCCAAGGACAGCATCCCGGCCGCCGGCATGCCCTGCACCTACAACTCGCCGCTGATGCGCGACTGGATTCCCGCCCGCGACGCCGAGGCCGTGCGCCTGCTGCGCGAGGCCGGCGCCGTGCTGGTCGGCAAGCACAACCTGAACGAGTTCGGCTGGAGCATCCCCAGTGAGGACGACCTCGCCCCTCCTCCGCGCAACCCCTGGCTGCCCGAGGAGTACTCCGTCGGCTCAAGCAGCGGCAGCGCAGCCGCCGTGGCCGCCGGCCTGGCCAGCTTCGCCATCGGTACCGACGGCGGCGGTTCCATCCGCCTGCCAGCCGGCCAACATTCACTGTTCGGCCTCAAGCCCACTCACGACAGGATCAGCCGGCTCGGAGTCAGCGACGGCAGCGTGTCCGAGATCGGTATCCTCACGAAGACCGCTGGCGATGGTGCCGCCGTGCTCGCCGTGCTTTTTGGCGATTCCGCTTCCAACCGCGTCGCTGACGTAAGCGAGGCTCCAGCCCGCCTGCGCGTCGGCCTGCCAACAGGCTACCTGGATGACATCGGCATGGAAGACGACGTGCGCGGCCTGTTTGATTCCGCCATCAAGGTCCTTGAGGAAGCCGGCCATGAGGTAGTTCAGTTGCCCGCCCAGTCCTTGGGCCTCTTGCACGACGCCCTCAGGGCCAACTTCGTCCTGATCGCCGCCGAGCACTACTTCGACCACGAGGGCCCAGGCCGGGACCGCAGCCGTTACGGTGCCAGTGCCGGCTTCTACAACCTGCCCGGCGCCTGCCTCACGGCCGCTGATTACATGCACGCGCTGCGCGTCGGCAAACTCGTGTGCGCCGAGGTCGACGCCGTGTTTCAGGCCGTCGACATGCTGCTCACACCCACCAGCCCGGTCACGCGCACCTCGACCGCCCGCAACCCGCACACGCACCGCCGCGGAGCCAACGCCGCCTACACCGCACCGTTCAACCTGACCGGGCATCCGGCGCTATCCGTGCCCGTTGGCTTGAGTAGCGAGGGCCTTCCCATTGGCCTGCAGCTGGTCGGGCCCATGAACAGCGAGTTCGCGCTGTTGCAGGCCGGCGGCTGGTTGTCGTCGCGATTCGAGCTGCCGGAGTTTCCTGTCTTTGCTTCTTCCGCTCGGTTCGACTGATGCCTCGCGCTCAGCCCGTCTATGACCTGGTGCTGCGCGGCGGCAATCTGCTCGATCCCCTGAATGGCACCTGGAGCACCGGGCACCTCTGCATCGCTGACGGCGTGATCGCGGCCATCCTGCCAATTTCTTCGTCCTTCGCGTCTAAGGCTCACGTCGACGTGACCGGCCTCATGGTCACGCCTGGCCTGACCGATCTGCATGTGCACTCCTACCCCGGCGAGACCTTCTGGGGCATCGACACGGACTGGCCCAGCCTCGCCAGCGGCGTCACCACTACCATCGATGCCGGCAGCGCCGGATCGGGGAACTTCGATGGGCTCGCGCGGATTCTGCGCAACTCCCGGCTCAAAGCCCTCGCATTCGTGAACATCGCCAGGACCGGCCTGGCCAACCCGTACGGCGAGCTACTGGACGCATCCTCGATCGATGTCGAGGGCGCCGTGAACGTCGCCCGTGCCCATCCCGATCTGGTCGTCGGGTTCAAGCTGCGGGCTTCGCCAAACACCGTCGGCAAGAATTACCTGGAGTGCCTGGCCGCCGTGCGGCGGGCCGGGGATGAGACCGGGCTGCCGGTCATGATTCACGTTAGTGACGGACCCCCCAACCTGGAGACCGTGCTGGCGCACATGCGCGCTGGGGACATCCTGACGCACTGCTTCACGCCTTATGAGAACGGGGTTGTCGGGGAGGGTGGGAAGCCCAAAGCAGTTGTGCTCGAAGCTCTTTCCCGCGGTGTGCTGCTTGATGTGGGGCATGGGAGCGGGAGCTTCTCGTTTCCGGCTGTGCAGGCGTGGCGCGAGAATGAGATGGTATTGCCGATCATCAGTACCGATCTGCACAGTCGGTCTGTACTTGGGCCCGCGTTTGATATGGCGACAGTGATGACGAAGTTTCTGGCTGTCGGGTGGGACGTGGAGGAAGTGGTCGCTGCGGGGACCGTGGCGCCAGCCAAGACATTGGGGCGAGGCGTCAGACTTGAGGTTGGTGCGACTGCCGATGTTGCCGTGCTCGCGGTGGAAGAGGGGCCGTTAGGCGTCTGGGATTCTCGAGGTGTTGAAGTTCAGTCGCTGCGCCGTCTCAGCTGCAAGCTCGCGGCAGGCGCCGGAGTGGTGAGGCATGCCTCAGCCGGCGTACGGATAGAGCGGTAAACCCACAGTATAGACGGTCATCTGCGGGTATTAGCAGCGCTTTCTTCAGCTTCGCTACGTGTCCGGAAAACCTTCGTTTTTCGGACATTCTCAAGCGGCAGAACCTGCGACAATCTTCATTCCGCCCTACCTACGTTCATACCACCCGGTAATTCTCCTGGGCCTACACGCCGGGTGGCGTCATACGGAACCAAGTAGACAGTTCACTCAACAGGGCATTATGCTCGTCCTAATGGATTCATTCGGGGCGGTAATCAGAAGTGCGCGGCGGGAAAAGAAGCTGAGTCTCAGGGCTCTGGCGAAGCTGATTGATGTGAATTTTACTTACCTATCAAAGATTGAGAACGACGACCTGCCTCCGCCTGCCATACCGAAAATTCAGGCATTGGCAGCACACCTGGATTTAGATCCAGATGAACTGTATTTGTTGGCCAAACGCTTGCCCGATGACCTTGTCGAAGCGGCTGTTGAACCTGAAGTGCCCGCAATACTACGCGCCATGAAAGACATGTCTGTTGAGAGCAGGCGTGAGATACTGGAATGGATTCAGCAAAGGGGGCGGCGAGAGGAGACTTAGTGGGCGTCCTATACCTGCCACCCAAGCGAATAGAAGAAGAAGCTGAGATAACACGGATACAGGCCATTGAGGCAGGCGTAGAAGATGGTTTTCCGTTCGATGTTGAATCTACGGTTGAATTCTTGTTCGACTACCAGTTGGTGTTCGGCGCGGCTCTACCTGAAGGGGTTTTGGGTATGACAGCCCGCAGACGAGTTGAGATTAGTGCGGCCGTTGAATCGAATGACGGGAGACTCCGCTTCACCGTTGCGCATGAAATCGGGCACATTGTGCTTCACATTCCGTATCTCGAGCACCAGAAGATGCAGACCCCTCTGTTTCATGTTGAGCGTTCGTTGATCATCGATGAGCGCATGGAATTTCAAGCGAACAAATTTGCTGCTGCACTCTTGATGCCCACCAAGGTAGTCTCGGAACTGTACGGAGCCCGTATCAGGGCTGGCGACTACGTTCGTGTCAGTGAAGCGGCAGCCCACTTCGGCGTTTCTCAGCAAGCGGCTGAAATTAGGTTCAAAGACTTGGGAATCCTCGCAACCGTATCTCCAGGCACCCCTCTCGGCATCGATTAGGCATGTAGTGTTGACAAACAACTCTACGCCCATTAACCTGAACCATCAAACGCCCCAACGGGTTCAGCGAGGAGTGTTGAAGTGGAATCAACTACAGCGACCAGAAACAGACGGCTAACCGAAAGCAAGTCAGTTGACGCGGCCGACAAAGTCATCCACGTAAAGCAGTCCCGTAGGATTCCTGAGCCAGTTGCAGTTCTGCTTTGGGGTCGATCAGCTGGTCGGTGCCAAATCAGTGGATGCAACACCACACTGTATAGGTCCCCCCTCACCCAAGATTCGATTAACCGTGCAGAGAAGGCCCACATATACTCCTTCGCCAAGAGGGGTCCTCGTGGATGGGGCCGTCGTCAGCCTCACCAGCTAAACGATATTTCCAACCTGATGCTGGTCTGTCAGCCCTGTCATTTGGAGATCGACGCTAAGCCACATAAGTTCACTGCCGAGCTACTGATGACTTACAAGCTTGATCATGAATCACGAATCGAGTTAGCGTCGAGCATCGTTCCAAACAAGAAGTCGCGCGTTGTGCTCTACGGCGCGAACATTGGCGGGGAAAGCTCCACGCTACTTTCCGCAACGGTTAACGAAGCCCTCTTCCCCGATTTCTACCCTGCCAGTGAACATCCGATTGAAATCAGCATGCGATGGGAAGGCCGAGACTCAACAACTGACTACTGGCAAACAGAGGCTAAGAATCTTGAGGCTGCATTCCAGTCGAAGGTCGCTCCCCTCATTGAAAGTGGCGACCATCTGTCCATATTCGGACGAGCCCCAATTCCATTGCTGGTGCTCCTAGGCACGCTGTTAACCGATCGGGCTATCTCCGAAGTCCGCCAGCTACAGCGCGAACCTACCGCAACCTGGAACTGGGCATCAGAGGAAGATGAAGTTTGTTACCAGCTGAATAAACCGGAATCGACCACAGGTACTCCGGCACTAGTCATCTCCTTGAGTGCGGAGATAGACCGAAAACGCGTGACAGATGTACTGGGGTCGAACACCGCCGTCTGGGAGCTCACGATTGACGAGCCACATAATGACTTCCTGAAAACTCGCTCCCACCTGTCAAGCTTCCGCAGCATCGCCAGAGAAGCAATCGCACACATAGCCCGCCAGCACGGACACGACACACCTTTGGCGATCTTCCCCGCCATGCCCGTATCAACCGCCATCGAACTGGGCCGCGTGCGAACGCCAAAAGCCGATATGCCGTGGACGATATACGACCAAAACAAGAAATCAGGAACATTCACCAAAGCCGTGGAGATAGGAGTCCGCCAATGAGCCGCACCCCCATTGAAGCAATCGCAACAGAACTCGACGTACCAGACTCCGCATATGAAACTGCACGGGAGCGCTACGAGGACCTAGGCGAATGGCTGTCCGAACCCAAAAAGGCAGAGAGCGCTCAGTACGCACCCCGAGTCTCCTCCCAGGGATCCTTTCAGTTGGGCACAGCAATCAAACCACTCAGGGGCGGAGAATACGACCTTGACATCACCTGCGTACTCACACAAGGCATCACCAGAACCAGCATCAGTCAGCAAACCCTAAAAAGGATGCTTGGCGACGACCTTAATAAGTACCGACAGGAACGGCAAATCCAGGAGAAACTCGTTGAGAAGCAACGGTGCTGGCGGCTCAACTACCAAGACGCTCTCGCATTCCACTTGGACATCCTCCCGGCCCTGCCGCAAAGCGAGGCAAAGCGCCAAGAACTGTCAGCAAGAATGGCCACGGCCGGCATTTCAGAGTCAACAGCCACCATCATTGCGGAGAATGCAATCGCAATCACTGACAACCAACACCCGGCCTATAGCGACATCACCCAGCAATGGCCAACCAGCAACCCCAAAGGCTACTCCCTGTGGTTCCGGAGTCGCATGCAGCTAGCGTCAGAGTTCCTGACGCAAAAAGCTCTAGTTGAAAACGTCGCAACAATCGATGAACTCCCCGAATACAGATGGCGCACTCCATTACAACAGGCCGTTCAAGTGCTCAAACGACACCGAGACGTCATGTTCCGCAATGACCCTGACGGCAAACCTATCTCAATCATCATCACGACCCTGGCCGCCAGAGCGTACAACGGCGAATCCACCCTGCAAGCCACCCTCACAACCATTCTCAGAGCCATGCGGAACCTGATTAACCCAAGTACCCCCCGCATCCCGAACCCCATCAACCCACTCGAAGATTTCGCAGACAAATGGCATACTCCCCAAGGCAGAGCAGCCAATCTTGAAGGAAACTTCCACCTGTGGCTGGAACAAGCCTCGTCTGATCTAATCGGCTTGGCTGAACCCATTAACACCAACCACGCGATTGAACATGCGGCACTCAAGTTTGGAGTTACGCTCAGCCCCGAAAGCTTCTCCATTGCTCAACCGAACTCGCCCACATCTACCGCAGCACGCATAACAACAATCACAGATGCACCCCGGCCATGGCGACGTTAGACACGGAGGCCATTAACCTAAAAGAGTTTCTTGTGAGTTACCCATCCATGTCTATCCGCCCCAACAGGCAGTCAGGCTTAAATCTGGAAGGAGAGCTCCACTTCGCCGCAGATCCGCCTCCAGAAACCAAGGCTGGCCGCATAACAGACTCCTACCAATTGCGCATCCAACTCCCTCCAGAATTTCCCAAAGCAGTACCCCGAGTCTGGGAAGCAGGCGGCAAAATACCCAGACGCGCCCAATTCCACATAAACTCTGATGCGACAATATGCTTGGGCGCCCCACTCGAACTACTTTTAAGGATTACGGCAACGCCCACGATCATGGGGTTCACCGACAGTTGCGTGATTCCCTACCTATATGCCGCCTCGCACAAGCTCCAGGTGGGTGGGGACTTCATCTTCGGAGAGTACGCCCATGGATCTCTAGGAATCATTGAAAGCTACGTACGACTCCTCGAACTCTCAAGCGTAGAGCAAGTACAATCAGCCCTTAAGTACCTCACTATGAAGAAGCGCGTGGCAAACAAACTGCCCTGTGCCTGCGAATGCGGACTACGACAAGGACGTTGCATATTCAATGCCAAGCTGAATCGAATCAGATCACTTGTCCCTCGTAGCCTCATCAGGCAGTACATCTGAGAATTTTCTAGGCGCAATGAGCGCCATGGACGTGTCCGGAAAACGGTCGTTTGCTGGACACCCAAACAAGGTGCCCCGTGTGACTTTCGGCGATTTTTGGCGCTTATCATTATTGATAAGTGTCATGGTCGGTTTGGGTGCTGTCAGGGCAGCTGCCGGGGATTATCCTGCCCTTCCGGCTTGGTACCGCACGTTCGAAGGCCGGCCCGGGCTAATGCCTCCAGGGCAGCGGCGAGCGCTGCTTGGGTTCGTGGCAGAAGCGCAGGCCCTGTAAGCCTTGACCTGCACCGGGCGACCGGGAGGCGTCCCGTGGGGTGGGCGTGAAGCTCCCGGTTTAGGCGGCCGCTTCGGTGAGGGCGGCCAGGAACAGGGGCACGAGGTGCGGGTCGAACTGCGAGCCCGCTTGCTTGTGCTCCGTAACCGCGTCGGCGTGCGTCCAGGCGCGCTTGTAGGGACGCTCGCTGGTGAGGGCGTCGTACACGTCCACGAGGCTGAACATCCTCGCCAGCAGCGGAATGTCCTCACCCGCGAGCCCGTCCGGGTAACCGCCCCCGTCCCAGCGCTCGTGGTGGCTGCGCACCACCGCCACCGTTTCGGCGGGAAGGAAGGCGATGTCGCGCACCATTTCCACCCCGTAGAGAGTATGCCTGCGGATGGCCGCGAACTCCTCGGCGGTGGGCTTGGCGGGCTTGAGGAGGATGGCGTCGGGCACCGCCAGCTTGCCCAGGTCGTGAAGGTAGGCGCCCCACGCGAGCGCCTGGCGCTGTTCGGGGTCGAGGCCGACGGCGTCGGCGAAGCAGCGCGCTAGATTCACAACCCGGTCCGTGTGCCCACGCGTCTCCAGGTCACGGTACTCAAGCGCCACACCCAGCGAACGAAATGTGGCTTCGCGGGTGGCTTTGATCTCCTGCAGGTGGTACGCGCGCTCGAAGGCGTTCTCCAGGCGCTTCACGAAGCCGCGAGCGATGCGGAGCGCGTAGTAGTCGAGCGCCGCTTGGCGCTTGATGGTCGCGAACGCCAGGGTGTGGAGCACTTGCCCCTGCCGGCGGATAGGCAGCGCCAGCATCGACAGCACGCCCGTCGCCACGTACGGTTCGTGACGCGATGGCCAGGAGGCATAGTCCTCGACGTAGAGGGGCTCGCCCGAAGCCGCCACCCTACCGTTGATGCCCGCTCCCAACGGTTGAGGCTCCACCAGGGCCTGGCTGAGCTCCTCGCTAGCCGCGCCACGCACGCGCGTGAAGTGAAGGGCTTGGCCGCGCAGCTCGGTGAACATTGCGGTGTCGAAGCGGAAGGTGTGCGGTAGGTGCTCCATGCCGTACTCGATGAGTTCCTCAGGGTCGTGGATCGTTTCGATCTCCGCGCTGAAGTCGGCCAGCGCCCTGTACTCCCCTACGAAGCGCTCCAGGCGCGCGCGGCCCTCACCGAGCGCTACCTGCAGCTGCACGTGCCCGAAGAGCGCTGCCAGCTCGTTCGCGAAGAGTTGCACGAACTCGCGGGCCTGATCGTCGAAGGCGTCGCCGATCTCGAAGCTGTGCAGGCAGAGGTAGGCCACGGCCTCGTCCCCCAGCGTGACGGGAACGCTCAGGGTAGCGCGCACCACGTCCGCCGGTGCGGGTGCCCGTCGGCGGCCCGGTTCCTCGGGGTTCACGCCACCGCGCCGCGCCGCGTCCGCCAGTCGGGCGGCGTGACCCGGCTCCGCGTGGCTGAGTTCCTCAGCGGTGAGCGTCACGTCCTCCAGCGCCGCCAGCTCGAAGCCGAGCGCTGCCACCGCCTGGTAGGTGGCGTCGTGGTTGCGCAGCCAGAAGGAGCCGGCTTGCGCGCCGGGCACCATGGCAAGCGCGGCCTCGAGCGTCTGCTGGTAGAAGGTGTCATCGACCTTGTGCCTCATCGCGTGGCCAAGGAAGGTTGACAGCGCGCGCCCGAAGTCCGCCTCGCGGCGGGTGCGCTCGTAGTCGCGCGCCTCGGCGGTTACCTCCACCGCCTTCCCGACCACGCCGATGACGTGATTGCCGCTCCCCCGCAGCGGCGACAGGCTCACCTGGAACTCGCGGCCCGCGGCTCGCACCGATAGCTCCGTAGCCGCGCCCCCGAGCGTCCTTGCGTGCGCCGCGAGCGCCGCACTGTCGACGTTGTGGGTGCGTAGTATGTCCGCGATCGACTTACCGGGGCGGATGTTAGGCGCGACGTCGGGAGGCACCAAACCGCCACCGTCCCACGAGGTGAGCCGCAGGTCGGGACCTACCGTCCAGGTGGCGGCCGAAAGTTGATTGAGCGGCGTCTCGCGGCTCACGCTGACGCTCAGCGTGAAATCGTCCATAGCGTCTCCCCTCGGACAGTCATGAAGCCCGGACGGTCCCAGCCATCGACCCTAAGGTACGACGTGACGCGTGACGGGAGCCTCATTCCCCAGCTTGAGCCGAGGCCCTTAGCGGTTGCGGACGCCATGGCTCCGTACGCGTGAGTGTCAAATACGACCGTTTTCGACACGCTTGTGCGGCGGGCCGCATGGAACTTTCGCCGATTTTTGGCGCTTATCATCAGCGATAAGTGTCATGGTCGGTTTGGGTGCTGTCAGGGCAGCTGCCGGTGATGATCCTGCCCTTCCGGCTTGGTACCGCACGTTCGGAGGCCGGCCCGGGCTTACGACCGGTGCGCTGTTTTTGGTGAGCTTGCGCCTGGCTGTGCTGCAGCTGTTGTTTGCAGGGTGGGCTTCGCCGCAGCGACGCTGCTGGGGGGTCGCGCCCCTGGCTTAGAACGCCTGGCCTGGTGCGTAACGTGGTCAGCCGTTCACAATCACCACGCCTATCTCCGTGGCAACTGCGATGTAGGCTGCAAGCCACCACTCGGTTGGAATCACGTGTGAGTTGACACGGCAATGAACTCGGGTCGCGGGCCCTTGACTGTCACCAGCAACTGGCAGTCGGAGTCCCCGGCGATCAACTCGTGACTTACAGCCGCCAGGAAACTTACGGCGTCACCCGCCCCCAGAACGTGCTCCTCGTCGTCAATCCTGACCGTCACGTTTCCGGAGATTACGTAAATGTGCTCCCTCGTATTGAGCGGATGCCGCGCGAGCGCCCCAGTGCTCTGACCGCGAGGCAGCCTGATCAGGATGATGCCAAGCCCCTCAGAGCGCCAGCCAGGCGCCAGCGCCTCGTACTCCATGCCGGTTCCCGCTTCCCCGCCCACTGACCTGTCGGCCTTGCGGTCGACGCTGATGAACTGATCGCTACTCTCGCCCAGCAACTCGGCAATGCTGACACCGAGGCCGACGGCAAGCTGGCTGAGCGTTCTCAGGGTCGGGCTCTTTGTGTCCCGCTCAATCTCGCTGAGCATGCTGCGACTGACGCCACTCCGCTTCGCCAATTCTTCAAGCGAGAGCCGCTGGTCAGTCCGAATCTGGTTTATTCGCTTGCCTATCTTCATAACACTTCCACGTATCCACTTTAGTGGACAGCGCCTCCCGTATCCACTATAGTAGATCATAAGCACCGCGCTGGTGCCCTCCGGACTGAAGCTGGCCGGGGGTTCAGACTCTAAGGAGCAATCATGGCAAAAACAGAACTCAAGGACTTCGGTCCGAATCCATACGCCGTCAACATTGAAGACGCCACCTTGCAGAATGAAACTTTCCGAACCGCCCTCTGGACCGGAACGCACCTGCAGATGACCGTCATGAGCATCCCTGTCGGCGGCGAAATCGGCCTCGAGATGCACAACGGACTCGACCAGTTCCTGCGCCTGGAGCAGGGCAAAGGCCGCGTGCAGATGGGCGACTCGAAGGACAACCTGGACTTCGATCAGGAAATCGGTGACGACTGGGTCGTACTCGTGCCCTCGGGCAAGTGGCACAACATCACCAACATTGGCGACGAACCCATGAAGGTGTACTCAATCTACACGCCGCCCGAGCACCCGCACGGAACCGTGCACGCAACAAAGGCAGACTCAGACGCCGCCCATCACGATCACTGACCAGTCCCGGAACTGACTTGAAGAGCACCGGCAAACGCATTTACAGCGCCCTCGTCCGCAGCAGTTCCGCTGCCGACGAGGGCAAATCCGGTGACGAGTCCAGTAGAAACGCTGCCGGCAACGGCCTGCGCATAATCACCGCCTCAGCCCTTCAGAATGCCGGTGACCAGGTCGTGAGCGCGGGCACGGTACTGCCCTGGCTGCTGACTGCCCTCGGAGCGCCAGTAGGCCTCGTTGGCCTGCTGGTCCCGATCCGTGAATCCGGCTCACTGCTACCGCAGGCAATGCTGTCGCCACTCATTCAGCGTCGTGAACAGCGCAAATGGGTCTGGGTGACGGGCGCCGCAGTCCAAGCGGCAGCGGTAGCGGCAATAGCACTCGTGGCGGCGACCCTGACCGGAACAACTGCAGGCATTCTGATACTGGTGGCGCTGGCCGTCTTCGCGTTTGGGCGTTCCCTGAGCTCGATTGCAGCCAAGGACGTAATGGCCCGAACCATCCCCAAAGGTCAGCGAGGCCAGATTAACGGCATTGCCACACTAGCTTCGGGCGTGATGGCAGTGACCATCGGCCTGGGCATTCGCCTGCTGAATGATGGTGCCGTCAGCCACGCGGTGCTGGCCTGGCTGCTGCTCGGCGCCGCCTTCGCCTGGGTCGCCAGCCTTGCCGTTTACGCCGGGATTAAGGAACCGGTTACTAAACCGGTTGACGTGGACCCAGCCGACTGGCTGAGCCACGCCTGGCACATGCTGGTCAGCGACGCGCCTTTCCGCAAGTTCGTGATCATGCGGACGTTGCTCCTGGTGTCTGCTCTCAGCCCGCCGTTTCTGGTGGCATTAGCCGCTTCGAGCGGCGCTGGCTTAGGCGGTCTCGGCGCGTTCGTCATCGCCCAAGGTGTGGCCCGCATGATTGGCGGCCGGTATTTCGGGCGCCTTGCCGACCGCTCCAGCCGGCAGCTCATGGCAACAGGAGCACTGATAGCGTCACTGCTCATAATCGCGGTGCTGCTGCTCGGCCGAGTCCCTGGCCTGGATGGTTCCATCTGGCTGTACAGCGGCGCATTCTTCATGCTGGCGCTCATCCACATGGGTGTGCGAGTGGGCCGCAAGACCTACATAATCGACATGGCTGAACCTGACCAGGTGACCGATTACGTTGCCGTATCCAACACGGCGATGGGAGCGCTGCTGCTCGTTACCGGCGCCGTAAACGCGGCGCTCGCGCTGCTTGGCACCGAGGTGGCGCTTGCATTCCTCGCACTGCTGGGGCTGGTCGGATTCATCGTCGCTAGAGGAATGCCAGAGGTCAGCGCCGGGCCGTAGTCATAACCCGGGTCGCGCTGACCTCGCCGAATTCAACAAAACTACGAGACCAAAACCTTCTTAAGACCAAGAATATCACTTCGCAGTCTGCATTGTTCAATGGGCCCAGCAATAAACCGGTAACTATGTTGTTTGACCAGCCTGCCAGCAGCAGTGACGCGGGAGCTATCTTGCTTGGCCGAATTGAAGCCCGGCATGGTCTCATTGCTGCAGTGAGTGGTGCTGAGCTTGCTTCCCAGCCGACTTTGTCCCGGTTTGAGAACAGCATCACCGGCCGTGAAGCGATTGACATGAGTACAGCCCTGCTCAACTGGACTGTTGCAAGGTTTACGCTCCCAGAGGTGACGTTGAAAACCGAATCAAGGAACTGAAGGGTCATTTGAATTCCGACCGGACCAGCTGCACCCGGTTCATAGCCAACCAGGTCAGGCTTACCCTGTCCATCCTGGCGTTCACGCTGTACCAGGAATTACGCCTCGCAGCCAAAGGAACCCGCCTGGAACGAGCCCAGGTGGGCACACTCAGGGACAGAATCATCAAACTGGGCGCCTGGATCAAGCAGACCACTCGGGGCATCACAATCCATCTGCCTGAATCAGCGCCTTACAGGAGTGAATGGCTGCGAATATTCAACGCCGTCAATCCAACCCCAACCTGAGCAAGGCCAGCGGGTACAAACCAGTTGAAGAACAGCCGGAATCACCTCCGGCAGGTCAGTCATGCCAGAATCAACCAAAAGCAACGTCTGTGACGGCCAAAACACACTACAAGCACCCTGACAGCTCAACCTTGAGTAATCAAATCCACTCGCATGCCAGCCATGCGGCTGAACGAAGTCATAACGAACCTGAAACTACCGGCCGCGCGAGCCCGTCATGAATAGGTCGGGCTAAAAGACCCGCGCCTCGCGCACCAGGTCCCCTGGAGGACCCATGAAACGATTTCCCGTCGCCGCGGCTACGCTGATCGTAATCGCACTACTTGCGGCCTGCACAACGGCCGCACCCACTCTCGATTACCAGGGGGTCAGGATGGTTGGCGGTGACGCGCTGGAGTTGACTCTCACCTTGCAGGAGCCCTCCTCAACCGGAATCGTCCGCGGAACTTACTACGCTGGTGTAGCACGCGGCACCTTGCGGGGTGAGCTCGAAGGCGAGACACTAACGGCAGTGCTGCAGCCAAAAGAGAACTGCACTTTCTCCTTCCTGGGCACCCTTACCGACAACCGCCTGACCGGAGCGTTCGAACCCCTCGACTGCACCGATGGCGAAGCGGGAACCTGGGAGCTGACACGCCTGTGAGACGAGCACGAATCCTGACCTTGCTCCTGCTGGGCGCTCTGCTCCTCAGCGCCTGCCAGGACCCCCGCACGATGACGATTCCGCAGAGCGCCAGCGATTGGGATCACGCCCGCTGGGACACTGCAGCATGGGAGTAACTTTGAAACGAGTCCTCGCTTTAATCTTCGCACTCACGCTCAGTATGCCCGCCTTGTCACAAACCGCGCCCGAAGTGTTCGTGTTCCGGCCAGGCACCCCGATACTGGCGGATGAGATGAACGCCAACTTCCAGCTGCTCCGCGACCACATCAATAATGCTCTCGGACTTGCCAACCTCAGCTCCGAAGAGGTCCGGGAGCTCACCGAGTTCATCGAGAACCTCATTGAACGCGTTGAATCCGGCGAGCTCGATGGTGAAAGCCTTACTTTCAGCTGGGACGGCACGAAACTCGGGCTGAAGCACGACAGTGACGAAGAATTCGCGTTCGTCAATCTTCTCGGACCGACCGGCCCGCAAGGAGAGGTTGGGCCGAGACTCGAGTACGAGTGGAGCGGCACGAGACTCGGTGTGCGCAGCCAGGGCGACGCCGAGTACGAGTGGATGGAGTTAGCCGGTGCGACAGGGCCGGAGGGGCCACAGGGTACCGCTGGCCCACAGGGTGAGCCCGGGCCCCAAGGTGAACCTGGTGTTGCCGGCGCTGAAGGTCCGCGGGGCACAGCAGGTGAGGCCGGTCCACCAGGCCCCATCGGTCCAACCGGCCCGCTCGGCCCGGAAGGGCCCCAAGGTATGCAGGGACCCAAGGGCGATAAAGGTGACAATGGCGAACCTGGCCCGCAAGGCGAACTCGGTCCAGAAGGTTATCCAGGACAAGAAGGACCCGTAGGACCAGCAGGGCCCAGCGGCTTTCAGAACAAACATGTCATAAGAGATACCGACACGTTCTACATCGACGATGAAGAGGACGCGTTCTACCTGGTGCTGGCGCCAGCGAGGATAGAGCTACGCAGTGATCCCCAGCCGAACCAGATGCTGGTGTTCCTCGGCCACGATCCTCGAGCCAGCATCTTTTTCCACCCTGATGCCCCTATGGTGCGGGGCGATGACCCCGAGCCCCAATGGTCGGGCGAGTTCTTCTTCAGTACGGGTCCGACAGGCCTGTCAACCAGCTTCATGCTCTTCTGGCTGGAACAGGAACAAGCATGGTACTGGGCACCTTCCAACCCGAACCCCCCTGGCCAGCCTTCGCACTGAAGCGCGAGCGGCGGGTCTACGCGAGAAGATGTGTCGAGGCCTACCCCCTCCGCCCCAACCCCGCAAGCAACGGCACTTGCTCCCCCTCCAGCGCCTTGCACGCATACACGAACATGGCGGCTGACCATGCCTGCAGCGGGTGGCCCATCGGCCTGCCGGATACGCCGTGCAGCCATTCGTTGAACTCCCACTCCTGCTGTTTGCCCGCCCGGTTCGCCTCGGCCAGCAAGGTGAGCTGCTCCCGCGCCCGGTCGAACTTGCCGGCCTTGACGAGCGCGGCTATGTAGAAACCGCCGATGAACGGCCAGATACCGCCGTTGTGGTACTGCTCGGGCAGGTTCAGGTTCCGGCTGCGGTAGTACTCGCGCCAGTCCCGGTCGCCGGGGTAAATGGCCGGCGAGAACGCCTTGAGTGGGTACGGCTTGTCTGCTCCCGAGCCGTGGGCATGGGTCAGGATCAGGTTCGCCCGCTTTTCGTCGGCCAGGCCGAAGATTATGGCGAGGCTGTTGCCGAGCCCGTCGAAGGCATAGCCGAACTCCCGGAAGCCGACCCAGGGCAGGTAATAGGGCATCTCGGTGAGCGTCGCCGTGTTCTGGTACAGCAGGAACCATTCCAGGCGCAGCGCCTTCAGCTTCTCGAGCTGCTCTCCGAACTCGCGTGCGTCCCAGGGGCGGTCCAGCCACATGAGCAGGTTCATCTTGTCGTGTACGTCTGTTGAGATCGCCTGGTAGTCGGTCGCGCTCTCCCGTCCGGCAGCCAGCTGCGCCATCGCCTGCATCGCGGCCACGTAGAGGACGTTGTCGTACAGCACGTTGTAGCGCACGGAGTACAGGTCGGCCCAGTCGCCCGCTTCGGGGACCTCGAGCAGGCCGCAGCCGTTCATGTCCTGGTACCTGAGCCACAGTGCCGCCCGCTCCAGGCTTTGCCAGTACTGATCCAGGAAATCCTTGTCGCCGGTTGCCTGGTGATGGGCGTAGTGGCCGAGAATGTACCAGAGGTTCGCGTCGACAGCCCCGGCGTTCTCGGTTGTCACTTCGTTGGTGCGGGTGTCCAGGTTCAGGTGGATCATGCCGAGTTCGGTCTGCGTGCGCGCAAGGGTGGCCAGCGAGGCCCGCGCCCCGCCCAGCAGATCCGCCTCACCCGTGAGCAGCGCACCGAGCGCCGTGATGGCCGAGTCGCGCGCCCAAACCTGCGGATACCCGCCGGCCAGGGCGGACGCCTTGAAGCCGTACCCGGTGGTGCAGGCGCGCAGGACGTCGAGTGCCCGCGCGTAGGCTTCGCCGATGATGCCCGATTTGTACATACCCGAGCATACAGGGCGCAACCAGCTCAGCAAAGTGTATGCTGTCCGACAAATCACTTGAGGTAGCAGGATTCAACGCTTCAGACACCGGTTTCGGTTTCAGCGCATTTTCTCTGCCACCATTTTTGGGACGGGGGTGAGGCCCGGAGGTTGCCGGTTTAAGGTGGCGCTGGTCAGTACCAGTTGCACCACGCGGATGTGGATGTAGTTCTTGCTCAGTGTCATGCGATTGGAGAATCAACCTGATGCATAAACCTGCCCGTTTCTTTCTGTCCCTGCTAGGCGCGGCCGTGTTCGGTGCGGCGGCCGCCCAGTCCGTAATCACCTGGTCCTACTGGGGCGATCCCGGCGAGCTGCCGCCCAACCTCGAGGTGATAGCGCAGTTCGAAGCCGCGAACCCGGACATCATCATCGAGACCCAGCATGCGCCCTGGTCCAGCTACTTCGACCGGCTGCAGACGCAGTGGGCGGGTGGAGTTTCGCCCGATGTCATGTTCCTGAACAACGTCCCCAGTTATGCCTCGCGCGGTGTGCTGGCCACCCTGGATGACCTGGTCGAGGAGAGCGGCTTCGACATAAGCGGCTACCACCCGGAGATGCTGCGCATCTTCATGCTGGACGGAAACCTGTACGGCTTCCCGCGTGATAACGACACGACCGTTCTGTACTACAACATGGACCTGTTCGACGAGGCTGGCGTCGCGTACCCGGACGACACGTGGCACTGGGATGACCTCCGCGAGGCTGCCGCTGCCCTTACCGTCAAGGACGCAGCTGGCCGGACGCTTCAGTACGGCGTTGCCCTCGAGGCGAACAAGTACCCGAACTGGGTGCATCAGAACGGCGGCCTGATCTTCGATGATCCGCTCGAGCCGACCACTTTCCACCTGGCGGAGCAGCCGGCGACCGACGCCATCCAGTTCATCGCCGACCTGATCAACGTCGATGGCAGCGCACCGTCCTTCGATGCGCAGCAGCAGATGGGCAGCACCACGGAGCTGTTCAGCACCGGCCGCGTGGCGATGGTGATGACCAACGCCGCACGCGTCCCGACCTTCATGGACTCAGGCTTCAACTGGAACGTGGCTCCGTTGCCGATGGGGCCGACCGGCACCCGCGCCAACACGCTGGGCGGCGCCGGTTACGTCATGGCCGCCTCCCCCGGTGACCAGGAAGCAGCCTGGCGTTTCCTGCAGTTCCTCTCGGGGCCCGAAGGGCACGCTGTCTTTGCAAGCACCGGCCTGGCCGTGCCGGCCCTCACCACCCCGGAGACCGCCGAAGCGTTCATCAGCGCGATGCCAGAAGGCATCCACGCGCAGGTGTTCATCGACGAGACCGCTCACGGGATGCTGAACCCCAACTTCCCCAACTGGCGCGAGATCGAGACCACGCTGGTAACGCCCGCTCTGGACCTTGTCTGGAACGGCGAGCAGACCGCAGCCGAGGCGCTGGCAGCAATCGAAGCTCAGGTGCAGGCTTTCCTCGATCGCTGATGCGGGTCTTTGATGCGCACGTCCACAACTTCTGGTGGGACCGTTCGCAGAATGCTGAGGGCTTCCTTGAAGCCCTCAGCGACACTGCACAGGAGATCGGCACGGTAAAGATCGCGCTGCTGGGCAACCCCGGCGCGACCGGACACGACGCCCTGCAGGCCGCGATCGAGAAATACCCGGAGCTGCTGATCGGCATGGGCTGGCTCAGGCTGGATGAAGACCCGCCAAGCCTCATCGACGAGTTCGCGGAGCGCGGCTTCAAAGGCATCAAGATCCTGGGACCGTACAGGAACTACGACGACGAAGCGTACTACCGGCATTACGAGAAAGCCCAGGCGCGCGGCATGCGGATCCTGTTCCACACGGGGATCCTGGGCGGTTCGAACGATTACCTGATGGGCAGCAGCGAGGACGCCTGGAAGGCGCCACCGACCGGCGCGGAGGAAGAGGCTTTCGTCGCCAACCTGGCCCGGCAGGCGCGCGGACGGCAGTTCGGGCACTCCTCGGCGCGCATGCAGCCAATCTATCTGGACACGATCGCTTTCGCCTTTCCGGAGCTCTATCTGATCGGCGCTCACCTGGGCTGGCCCGACTACCGCACTGCCTGCGCGATAGCGCGCTGGCGGCCCCGGCTGTTCTTCGACGTCTCCGGTGGCGATGTGGTCCGCCGGCACATCATCGAAGGCGGCTACATCATGAACGAGATCCGTCCCGAGAAGCTCGTCTACGGCTCGGACTCCGACCACCGCCGCATGAAGCGGGACGTAGAGGAGTGGAAGAAGGCCTTCGACGACATGGGCCTGAGCGAGGACGAACAGGACCTGATCTTCTACCGGAATGCTGCACGAATCTTCGGAATTGATGACTAGAACCCGTGCGCCTCGCACCGGTGCCCTCATCCGGCGCGAGGCGTTCACGGCTTACGGCTTCCTGTTGCCTAACCTGCTCGGGTTCCTGGCCTTCACCTTCCTGCCGGTCATCGCTGCGTTGTTGATCAGCTTCACGGAATGGGACCTTCTCCGTCAGGCCAGCTGGATCGGCCTGGACAACTACACCCGACTGGTCAGCGACCCGCTGTTCCACCGGGTACTCAGGAACACGCTGCTGTACGTGCTTGGCACCGTTCCGGTCCAGATGATGCTGGCGCTCCTCATCGCGCTGGCACTCAACCAGCGCATCCCCGGCCAGACCTTCTTCCGGACAGCTTTCTTCATGCCGGTAGTAGCGTCAACGGTCGCGGTCGCGCTGGTGTGGCGCTGGATTTATCACGCCGACTTCGGCCTGCTCAACAGCTTCCTGTACGCCATCGGCGTCACCGACCCGCCCTCGTGGCTCTCAAGCACCACCTGGGCGCTGCCGGCCATCATCATCATGAGCGTATGGCAGCAGATCGGCTTCTCGATGGTGCTGTTCCTGGCCGGGCTCCAGGGCGTTCCGCAGTCGCTGTACGAAGCTGCGACCATCGACGGCGCCGGCCCGTTCGCGCGCTTCCGGTTCATCACGCTTCCCCTGCTCTCGTCCACCACGTTCTTCGTCCTGGTCATCGGCATCATCAACTCGTTCCAGGTGTTCGACCAGGCTCTGGTAATGACCAACGGCGGCCCGGCCAACGCAACGAACACGATCGTCTTCAATATTTACCGGTACGGCTTCCAGTTCTTCCAGATGGGCTATGCAGCGGCGATGGCCTGGGTGCTGTTCGCGATCATCTTCATCGTGACCGTCGTTCAGTTCCGCTACCAACGCAACTGGGTGCACTATGACTAGACAACGGCCAAGGCCGAAACCGCTCGGCTTCACCCTGGGCAGCTGGCTTCTGGCGATCATCCTGATCCCCACGGCACTCATCATGCTGATGCCGTTCATCTGGATGCTCTCGACCTCGCTGAAGAGCGCAGGCGAAGTGTTCTCCTATCCGCCCACGTTCATCCCCGAAACGCCGCAGTGGGGCAACTACGTCCGCATCTTCGAAGTACTGCCGTTCGCACGCTTCTTCTTCAACTCGCTCGCCGTGGCCATAGCCGTCACCGGGCTGCAGCTCATCACCTGTTCCATGGCCGCCTATGCGTTCGCGCGGCTGCGGTTCAAAGGCAGGGACATGCTGTTCCTCGGCTACCTGGGCACCCTCATGATCCCGGCGCAGGTGGTGCTGATCCCGAACTTCATCGTGCTCAGGCAGCTCGGCTGGATCGACACGTACCAGGCGCTGATCCTGCCGGCAGCGTTCAGTGCTTTCGGGACGTTCCTGCTCAGGCAGTACTTCCTGACCATCCCCAGAGAACTCGAGGACGCCGCCGTCGTTGACGGGGCCAACCACTGGCAGATCTACCTGCGCGTGATAATGCCGCTGTCAGGACCAGCCCTCTCGGCCCTGGCGATCTTCGCCTTCCTCACCAACTGGAACAGCTTCCTGTACCCGCTCATAGTCACGACCCGGGTGAACATGTCGACCCTGACGGTGGGCCTGAACACGCTGCAGGGGCAGTACAACACGGCCTGGACGCTACTGATGGCCGGCAGCGTCATCGCCCTGCTGCCCATCCTGCTTGTGTTCATCTTCGCGCAGCGTTACTTCATCGCCGGCATAACGATGACTGGCCTGGGAGGCCGTTAAGGCCTCCCTCCGCCTGCCCCGGCGGGCATGAAGGCTGGGTCATACCCGCCTGATCTCCACCCCGCCGCCGCGTTCCTTCGCTTCGTACATCGCGTCGTCCGCAGCGTCGAGCCCTTCGCTGATGTTCGGCGATCCCAGCGCCACGCCGAGGCTGGCGCCGAGCTTCACCTGGTGACCACCCGTTTCGAACGGGTGCTGGAACGATGCCAGCACCCGCTGGAAGAACGGTTCCGCGTTCGTTTCGTCCAGGCCATTCACCAGGATGACGAACTCGTCGCCGCCGATGCGTGCGACCAGGTCGAACCCACGGACCGCCGAGTTCAGGCAGGAAGAAGAGCAGGTAGGCCACCGGGAGGGTCAGGTACGCGCCCAGCAGCGCGTTGGTGTGGCGGTGGTCCTGGGGATCGCCAGTCAGCTGCAGGATCGCCAGCGTGCCCAGGGCGAGGGCAGACACGAAGTACGGGCTTGCGGCCAGGAAGAAGTGCGCCATCCTTCCGCGTGTAAAGCCGATGCCAACTGCCCACAGCACGCCGGACAACAGCACGCCCGCGACGACCGGGTCGGGTGAGCCCTGCGTCCAGCGGTAGACGATCAGCCCGGCGCAGATGGCGCAGAGCGCCAGTAACGCCCAAAGTACGGGCGCCCTCGCCGAATCAAGCGACGGCGTCAAGACTGTGGCTCCGTGTTCGGTGTCGCAGCGGTGTTCGCACTGGTCCGCTGGTTCATTGCCAAAGGATACACGTGCATCGGACGCAGAACCCGGTGCGTCGTCTACAATCTGCCTGATGGCCGAGCTTCTTTACGATGCCGACTGCGGCTTCTGCAAACGCGTCCTGCGCAGGTACGGCCGCTTCCTGCGGCGCGACGTTCGCGCCCTTCCGCTGCAGGAGTACGCGTCAACAGATGCCCGGCTGAGCCGGCAGGAGCTTCAGAAGGCCATCACCCTGGTTCTGGAGGACGGTCGGGTGTACTCCGGGGCGGAGGCGATCGCCCGCGCCGTCGGCGGCCCGGCCCGGCTTTACTTCGTGCCCGGCCTCAGGCAACTGGCGAACCTGGCGTACGATTGGGTGGCCCGGAACCGCGGCCGCCTGCCCGGTGGCCGTCAAGTCAGATGAGGACGCTCTGTGCTTCCATCCTCAGCAGCCACTCCTTGCGCGGCACCCCGCCGCCGTAACCGCCGATCTTGCCGCTGGCGTTGATGACGCGGTGGCAGGGGATGATGACGGCCAGCTGGTTCGCCCCGTTCGCCTGGGCGACCGCCCGGAATGCCGTTGGCCTGCCCGTCCGTTGCGCAAGCTCCATGTAGGAGATAGCTTCGCCGTACGGGATGCGCATGAGCTCTTCCCAGACGCTGCGCTGGAACTCCGTCCCGATCATCCGCAGTGGCGTGTCGAACGTGCGGCGTTTCCCGGCGAAGTACTCGTCAAGCTCGCGTCTGATGCTTTCCAGCGGCGGCGTGGTGCCAGGGATGATCGCGTACCTGCTGCGCAGGCGCTTGAGCTCGGTTTCCAGCCCGCGGCGTTCGGCGAACTCGAGCAGGATCAGGTGTTCCTCGCTGCCCACCGCCAACATCGGTCCGAGCGGCGTGTCCAGCCAGCTGGCGCTCAGCACCGCCTGGTCCTTGTGGCTGGGCGGATTGCCGATGATCCTGCTGAAGGCGTCGCGGAAGCCGCTGCCTGATTCGAAGCCCGTGTCCAGCTGTGCGTCCATCACTGTGCCTCCGTTGCGGATCGTCTTGAGAGCGAGCCCCATGCGCCTGGCCCGCGCGTACTCCAGGACGGTCATGCCGAACCGCCTGCGGAAGTGGCGGCGGGCGGTGCTGGTGTCGATGCCGAGTTCCCGGAAGTCCTGCTCCCGCCAGCGCCGTTCCGGCTCGGCCTCCACCATCGCCACCAGCCTGGCGACCAGTTCAGGCACGATATTCGGGTGCGAGAGCGGCTGGCACCGTTTGCACGGCCGGTACGACGCGTGAAGCGCTGCCTTGGCGTTCAGGAAGAACTCGCAGTTCTCGAAGTTCGGTTTGCGCGCCGGGCACGTGGGCCGGCAGAAGACGCCGGTGGTGCGGACGCCCACGTAGAAGGTGCCCTCGAATTCGGTATCGCGGTCGAGCATCGCCTGGTACCAGTTGCGCGCCTGGGATTGCGTGACGGTGAACTGCGGTTCGTTCATCGGTCAAAGGTACCCGGTTCGTTTCGGAGCGTGCGCCGGGAAACGGGCGGGTATTTCCCGGCCTAAGTCTGCTCAGCTGGCCACGGAGTTCCGGGTGACCCAGTCTGCCCAGCTGCTGTTCAGCAAGGTCTCCAGCGGCCAGCGTCAGGATCGTCCGGACCTCATCCTCCTGGGCGGGAGCGAACCGGTATCCGTTGAGCCGGCAGAACACGGCGATCGCGAGGAGGGCGGCGCGTTTGTTCCCGTCTGTGAACGGGTGGTTCCAGGGCCATCGCCGAGCGCATCGTCGGTCCCGATAACAGCCTGGCGCAAGCCCCGTCGATGGGTGGCGAGGACTTCGCGTACTACCTGCAGAAAATCCCGGGCACGTTCTTCTTCACCGGCGGCGGCAACGAGGAGCTGAAGGCCACTTTCCCTCATCACCACCCGCGTTTCGACGTGGACGAGCGCTCGATGCTCGTGACCGGCAAGGTTTTCATCGCCGCGGTGCTGGAGGAGTTCGGGCAGGGTTAGGTCTCAGATCCAGCCCTGTTCCCGCGCGTAACGGGCGGCGTCATGGCGGGTGGTGGTCTCGGTCTTGCCTATCGCGCTCGACAGGTAATTGCGCACTGTACCCGGTGTAAGGTGCAGGATCCTGGCGATGTCGACCACGGAGTAACCGTCGCTGGCGACGCGCAGTACGTCCAGCTCGCGCAGATCGGTGCCCTGACTCTTGTCGGAGCCATCCCGTTCATCGAGTCGTACTTCGGCAGCATGCTCGGCGCCATCTCGGGCATAAGCCCTTACGTCGCAGTCCCGGCAACGGTGCTGGGCAACATCGCCTGCACGTTCCTGCTCATCGGACTGGCCAGCCGCGGACGTGACGCAGTGACCCGCAACAGCGAAGGGCCGGCCAGAAGCGGCAAGGTCGCCCGCTATTTCAACCGATACGGCGTTCCGGGCGTCGCGCTGCTCGGGCCGATGGTCCTGGCGTCGCAGGTGACCGCACCAACTCTCGTCGCCCTGGGCGAAGACAGGCGGAAGGTGTATCTGTGGGCCGACGTTTCGATCCTTATCTGGGGCATCGCCTTCTGCTTCTTCGGGAGCGCGCTTGCTGGCATGCTGGGCTGAGGCCGGACAGGTGAACGTCCTCCCACACGATGTTTCCAGGAATAACGTGGAGCTCTTTAAGGCTCCTGGCCCACCTCATAATCTACTGGTCACTGGTTCAAGTCCAGTAGGGCCAACCACACGAACTCTGCAGGAGGCATAAGCGACATCGAGTGTAGTTCAGAGCTATACGCCATTCTGTGCAATCAGCCGGGAGCAGAAGCGTGTGGCTCCGGTGTTGTTCCGCATTGACACTGAGGGACCGTTCCCATAAACTCTAGTCAATAAGCCCGACTGCCACCCTAGGGTGTTGCCGTTGGGCAATTTTATTATTCCGCCCTACTCAAAGCCCATGAAAACACCTGATCAACAGTTGAAACTGCTTGTTGATAAAGGCCTCATTGTCGCCGACCAGGATCGATAGCCGTCACCAGTACGACCAAGCATGATGGGCGAGGACTGGTATTGATTCCTGCTGCGTAGCAAGATAAGTCGCGTTTGATGGAGAGGCGTCAGTATCCCTGCGGTAGCTGACATATGTTGAAGCCGCTATTCAGCCACGCCAATGCCATTAAAACTGCTCCGGCCCTGCTGTCGCCCCGGCCCTTATAATCTACGCGCACAGTCAATACCGCACGCCCTGGCATGCAATCAGTTGAAGCTGTCAGATTTCTGACAAGAGCAGTTCCAGCATCGAATTATGGGTCAGCTCTGGGTCAAACACCGGCTCGTGGCAGCAGGGAAAAAATCGCTAATCAAAAGTCGAATATTCGTCTAGCTGAGGTAGCAGGAAAAACACCAGAAACACCAAGCTAAAAGAGTATTCTTCGTTGTGCACGCATTTGCTGTGCATGCGCGATCTCAGGCACCGATCGTCAAAACACTGTCGAAACACTTAGAAACAGCCTTGTGCAGCAAGGGTGCTTTAGTAATTTTGGGCCTCGGGCTCTCGTTACTAATGACTTCACGGCCTTTGGGACGGTAGTTTAACCAAGCTTGGTTGGTTTATCTCTTGGTTTGCCTTTAGTAGTCTGTATCCATTGAGGCTGTCCCCGGGTCCCCAGATTTGAAATCAATCCCTCAGCTGACATCGTCTCCCGGCAACGCGCTAATCGGTACTTTCCGTGATGCCTTTGAGGGTGAACAACAAAGGGCCCTACAAATCTATGGGATTCAGCACTCTCAGTCCAGGAATCCAGTCAAAGTCCTGCACATTGCGTGTGACCAGAGTCCGATCACTTACGAGAGCCGTCGCAGCTATCAACGCATCACCGAGTGTCAGCTTTCGCAACTGCCGCAGCCGCACCGCCTCCCAAACCACCACATCATCCAGAGGCAAGACCGTGACGGTGTCGAAGAACTCTTCGAAAGCCTCCCGGTCCTCGTCCCCGAGAAGCTGATATCCAAGAACCTCTACTATGCTTGCCGCCGAGACCACAGGAACATTCTCAGCGATGAAACGCCGTAACGATTCCTGCTGCTGCTGGGCTGAATAGATGATAATGTTGCTGTCAATCAGCATCAGTCACGGCCAGGCAAATCGCGATCTTCGCGTAAGCTCCGCTCCCATGCCACTGGGTCATCGATTCCGGTGACCGCACCACGCACGGCAAGCCGCTCGAGAATGGCAGCCATCTTCGCACCTTGCTCGGAGCGAGAAGGCGCATCACGCAGCACAGTGACCTCCACAGCAACAGCGCCGCCGTCTAACACTGGGCCGTCACCCTGCCACTCAAGGCGGTCGCCTCTCAGCACTGCACGATAATTCTCCTTCACGCAGCAATTATAGCGCAGCCTGAACTGCCGACCTACTTTCATCGACACGCCAGGGTGACTGTTGAAACCTTGCATCTGAACGAATTCCTCAAACCAGCCATTGGCGAAAATCGCCGACGCAGTCTTCAGAATCTCGTTGGCCCGCTTAAGCTCAGCATTCTCTTTACGCAGCCGCTTTATCTCTTCGCTCTCCGCAGTAGTCACACCCGGCTTGACCCCGGAATCAACCAGGGCGCGCCTAACCCAACCACGCATCGTGTCAATCGGGATGCCCACCAGTTCATGCAGGCGCCTGAACGAGGCAGATTCAGACTCTTGCGGAGCCTCCTGCCGCCGATCCACGAATAACCTCAGAACCCGTTCTCTCGTCTCGTTGTCGTACTTCGAACCCATGACTCATTCTCCTCAATCTTGTGAAAGAAGAGTGTCTATCTAAGTCAGGGCGATTCCGTTTCGAAGCGCCTGGGTCACGCGAACATCTCCATCACACTGAACATCTACCGGCATCTCTACACTGACGAACTTATGGTTGCCAGTCTCACGTCAATCATCGATCCGGCATCTGATTCCGACACCGACTCGGGCTGAATGGGTCAAATTATGGGTCAAACAGCGAAAATCCGGCTTCTGGGAGCTCTTCCCCGAAGCCGGATTTGCGTCTACGACGTGGTGGGCGATGCTGGGATTGAACCAGCGACCCCTCGCGTGTGAAGCGAGTGCTCTCCCGCTGAGCTAATCGCCCGGGCAAGGGCGATAGTACTACCGGCCGCGTGTCAAGTCAACAAACCGCAAACGATGGACCTGCGGTGCGTCAATCCGCCAGGGCTGGCGACGGACCACTGGTCAGAGGAACCGAAGCGCGTCCGGCTGCGCGCACGCGGCGGACGAGCACGATGCCGCCCACTATCAGGCCCACGCAGATCAGCAGGAAAGGCAGGGCTACCAGCGGACGGTAGGTGAGCCAGGCGATGACGACGGTGGTGGCGCCGATTCCCAGGGCGAGGAGGGCCGAAACGATGCTGACGCCGGAGCGGGCGAGCTTGCCCAGAACAGGTACCCAGCCGGTGAGGGCGGTGAGTGGGCTGAAGAGCAGCCGGAAGCCGGCGAAGCAGAGGACGAAGCCCAGCACGCGCATCATGATGGTGAAACCGGAATTCTGTGCCAGCGCCTGATCGAACATGGCCTGTGCCGAGTAGTTGCCGCTTCTGAGCATCGCGATGGTCGTTCCACCCGATGTCACGAACGGTTCGAGCAGCTGACCGGAGCGGCGCGCTACCAGGCTGTAAGTCCCGGCCGGAGCGTACTCCAGCCTCACGCGTACATCGCCTATCTGGGGAGCGGTCGCAGAGCCGAAGCCGTAGGGCAGGTACAGGGCGTCGCCGGCCAGTTCTGCTTCCTCCAGCCCGAGCCGGGTGCCGATGGCTTCGACATCTGCAGCTGTCAGCGCAACGGACTGCAGGCCGCTCAGGCGGCTGATCACTTCGGTAGAGAGCGTCAGTCCACCGATTGTGGCGTCCGTGGCCGCCGCGGAACTGGCGCGGACCGGCATCTGCGCGGGGTTCTCGCGTCCGGCTGGATAGTTCCGGCTGTCGATGAGCGTGCGGGACCATTCGGGGCGGTACTCGCTTGCGCCCTCCTCGTCTCCGGAAGAGTGGCGGCGCCACTGATACATCTCGACGCTGCGAGAGAGCCTCAGCCCGGCGACCTGGACACCCAGGTCGGGGTCGATCAGCGGAGCAGACGTCGTGACCTCACCGGTTGTATGCACCAGGGTGCCCTCGCCTGCCGCTGCCAGCTCTGCAGGATCCAGGCTGACCACACTGCCAAGCCCTTCGTTCAGCGCACGTTCGGTGCGCACGGCCCGGCCTTCGTTCCAGCCCAGCAGCGACACTGCCGCAATGATCAGGACCGGGGCGAACAGGAAGTTGCTGAATGCCTTCTTCATCTGTCATCACCTCGCAAGCGGGTCTCGGCTCGAGACGGCTGTGTAGACATGCGCGCGTGTCAGCGCTGTCTTTATCCGCTTGTGCCGACAATAGCCAGACTGGCGTTCCACCGGCGTTCCAGACGAATCAGCCTTTACAGGCTCAGTGCCAGCTGGTGATCCGCCCCGTCTCGTGGCGGTGGTGCGAGAACCCGTCCTCGGCGCGCTCGCCGATCGCGATGACTGCGGTGACGCGTGCGCTGTCGGGAAGGCCGAAAGCCGTCCTGATCGCGTCCTCCCGGTAGCCGCCCATCGGTGAGGTGTCATAGCCGAATCCCCTTGCGATCAGCATCAGGTAACCCAGCGCGATGAAGGACTGCGACCGGGCCCATTCGGCCTGCTTCTCGGGTGGCATGCTTCCGATCCGCTTGCGCATGCCCGCAGAGCGCAGGGCAATCTCCTCGGCCCCAAGTCCGGGATGCATGATCTCCTCGACCGTGTCAAGAAACTCGGCTGCGTCGCTGTAGAGGACGATGCTGGCGGGGGCGGACTCGACGGTCCGCTTGTTGTTGTCGGTCATGGCATCGACCAGCTTGGCCTTGGCGGCCGGGGTATGAGCCACAGCAAAACGCCATGTCTGCACGTTGCCTGCACTCGGGGCAAGGCCGACGAGCCGCAGGATCTCCTGCAGGTCTTCAAGCGGAATCGGCTCCTGCACAAACTTCCGGATGCTGCGGCGCGACTCGGCGGTATGGAGGACGGCCTGCCGCGAATCTACCGACGCGTCTCTGTCAACTGTCATGTTCATTTGGTTTCAGCGTGCTCCTAAATTGAAGGGCAAGGCCGCGAAATGCCGACCCGCACCCACCATCAAGCGTAGGCCACCTTTGTTGACGTGTCAACCACTTGCGATGCGGGGTGTCAGCGCCAGCCGCGCTCGTACTCGCCGGGCAGCTTCAGCGCGCCGCTGGCCAGCTCCTGCGCCGCCACGCGCGGCCAGTTCGGGTTGCGAAGCAGCGTGCGGCCCAATGCGATGACGTCGGCCTGTTCACTTCGGAGCGCCGATTCAGCCAGGGCGGGATCGTCCAGCTTCCCGACCGCCATGATTGGAGCACCCAGTGTGCGCCGGTACTCCTGCGCGTAACCGAGCTGGTAGCCGGGCCAGACCGAGGGTGGCGCACCGATGTTGCCGCCGCTGCTGATCGCAAAACCATCCACTCCTGCGCCCCGCATGTCGGCCGCCATCGCGAGCAGCTCAACGAAGGTGTACCCGCCCTCCCCGTACTCCTCGGCAGAGAGTCGCATGAACAGCGGCATGCCTTCGGGAATGACGCCCCGCACGGCCTTGACGACCTCCACCGCGAAGCGTGGTCCCGCTGCGTACTCGTCGCTGCGCCGGTTCGTGGCAGGCGACAGGAACTGGTTGATCAGGTAGCCGTGTGCCCCGTGCAGCTCGATGTACTCGAAGCCCGCATCAACGGCGCGCTTCGCGGCATCCGCAAAGCCCTTGATGAGCGCTCCGATCTCGTCCTGGGTCAGCTCCCGCGGCGTGCGCAGGCCGACATGGGCGATGGCGGAAGGCGCCACCGGCTCGAGCGACTCGACCCGGCTCTTTCGCCCGGCATGCGCGATCTGGATCCCGGCCGCCGCGCCGAACTGCCGGATCGACCTGACCAGCCCAGCCAGCAGCTCGGCCTGCTCGTCGTTCCAGAGCCCGAGACAGCCATCGGTGATGCGGCCGCGCGGCTCGACATTGGTCATCTCGAGGATCACGAGCCCGACCCCGCCGACGGCCCGGGACAGGTAGTGGATCTCGTGCCACTGCCGGATCTTGCCGTCGTGCCCATCGGCCTTGTACTGGCACATGGGCGACATCGCGATTCGGTTGCGCAGGGTCAGGTCGTTGAGTCGCACGGGTTCAAAGAGGGATGCTCCAGCCATGGCTTCGAGCTTATCGCCCGTAAGGGTGCGGCCTGCAGGCGCGCGCGACTGCCTTAACAGCTAAGGCTTGCCTGTTGTATCATCCCGTCATGCAGTCCGAGCCGCTTACCCTGCCGCCTCAGGTGGCACGCCGCTTCCTCCTGGGCCGGCAGGGGCTGTGGCCCGGCCGTCGGTTCGAGGGCCCCGCGGGCACCGTTCAGGCGATGCGCCTGGTCGAGCACCTGCAGCTTGACCCTCTCACGATGATCACGCGCAGTCAGGACCTGATCCTGCACAGCCGAGTGTTCGGCTACACCGAGGAGGGCTGGCAGCAGCCTGCTTACCGCGAGCGCGGCTTCTTTGACTGGGGCGGATGGCTGGCGCTCAGGCCGATGGAGGAGCTGCCTTTCTACCGCTACAAGATGCTTGAGCTCGCCCGTGCGGGAAAGGCGCATCAGTGGGCCGAAGCGAACGCGGCCCTGCTCGACGAGATGCGCGCAACCGTCCGGGAAGTCGGGCCCGTCCGCAACCGCGACTTCGCGATTGAGGGCCGCACCCGCGTGACCAGTTACCGCGGCCGCAAGGATTCCTCAGTCGCTCTTTACCACCTCTGGCGCACAGGCGAGCTGATGGTGCATGACCGCGAACGCTTCGAGCGCGTCTACGACCTCGCCGAGCGGATCGCACCTGCCGAGCATCTGCGCGCGGCAGGCCGCGACGCTGCCTTGCGGTTCCTCGTCCTCAAGAACACAGCCTTCTTGGGCATGGCCGACACCGTCAGGCCATACTTCGAGCTGCCTGACCCGGCACACCGCGACCAAGGGGCTGCGATCCGGGAGGAATTGCTCGAGGAAGGATTGTTGCTGAACGCCCGCATCGAGGGTAAACGCAAGGCATATCACATCCTTGCAAGCGACCTTCCCCTGATTGAAGCCCTGCTGGCGGGCCGCACACCGGCCGAATGGACGCCGCTCGGTCCGGACACGCTCGAAGAAGTCACGTTCCTGGCGCCGCTGGATCCGGTGAGCGCCCGCGGTCGCGCACTGCAGTTCTTCGACTTCCACTACACGTGGGAAGTGTACACGCCGGCCGAGAAGCGTCGCTGGGGCTACTACACGCTTCCGATCCTCTGGGGCGACAGGCTGGTGGCGCGGGCCGACATGAAGTTCGACCGCGGCTCGGGCGCACTGATCGTCCTGGGATTCTGGCTCGAGGACCCCGCTACCGGCAAGGACGATGATTTTGGAGTCGCTCTGGGTCGCGGCCTCGCCCGGCTGCAGCGCTTTCTGGGAGCCAGGCGACTGGACGCGAAGTCAATCCTGCCAGTGGTTCTGCGCAATGCAGCGGTGAAAGCCGCCCGGGAGTCGCCGGCTCAGCCTTCGTAGGCTTCGAACGACTCGCGGATCAGCTCGTGCGTTTCCTTGAGACCGCGCCAGCCGCCGATCGTCGTGACCTTGCCCTCCAGCTCCTTGTAGATCGAGAAGAAGTGCTCGATCTCCCGCAGCCGATGGGGAGCAACGTCGGCGCCCGATACGAAGCTGTGATAGCGCGGATCGTCGACAGGCACGGCCAGCACCTTCTGGTCCTCGCCCTTCTCGTCGCTCATCTCCAGGAACGCCAGGGGACGCGCGCGTATCACCACGCCCGGAAACGTCGGCCGCGTGCTGAGCACGAGGACGTCGAGCGGATCCCCATCCTTAGCCAGCGTGCGCGGCACGAAGCCGTACTCACCCGGATAATGCATCGGGCTGTACAGGACACGGTCGAGCCTGAACGCCGCGATGTCTGCGTCGTACTCGTACTTGTTGCTGCTGCCGTAAGGCACTTCGACGACGGCGGTGATCACGGTCGGCGCTTCGGGATCGATGGGTAGATGCATCAGGTTCATAGTCAGTTACTCCGTTTGGAACCCGCCGTTGGAGGCGGGTCAGCGGGCCACTTTACCCCGCAAGGCCGGGCCTCGCCTGTCGCCCTTGGGTTACTGCAGGTCGACGTCGATCGCCACAAGCAGGCTCAGCGCCTCGGGCAAGGCGACCTTGATGTCGCGGATCCGGTTGCTGTGCGCCGAGATCATGTAGTTGCGGGCCGTTCGGAAGTCCGCCTTGATCAGGCCATTGTTGTGGAACACGCAACGCTCCAGGTCAGACCCGTCGAACGACACGCCCTCCAGCTCGCACTGCACGAACTCGGCCTCGCGCGCAACGCACTCTTTGAAGCTGCACATCTTCAGGTCCATCTTGCGGAACGAGCAGAAGCTCAGGTCACAGCCCTTGAACTGCGCCATCACGCCGATCGCGCCCTGCTGCAACAGGCTGAAGTTCACTCCTGTCAGGCGGCACGACTCGAACTCGACACCCTGGAAGACAGCGTCGGCAAAGCCAACCATCGCCAGCTCGCAGCGCTCGAAGCGGCATTCCGCGAAGTGTGCGCCGCGCATGGAGATCTCGGAGAAGTCGCAGTTGACGAACTCGCAGCCAACGAAGGACGCTCCCGCCAGCTCAAGCCCGCCGGACTCCAGGCCCTCGAACCTCGCATCCGTATAGTTGACCTCGAACGCCATACCCGAACAAGCTAGCATGAGCACCCTTCACGGGCCCGGCCTCACCGGTTGCAGCGGATTTCGCTCCGACTTGCTACAATATGAGCTCGGCTTCGCATGAGGCCGCATCGCGTGGGCCCTTAGCTCAGTTGGTTAGAGCAGTTGACTCATAATCAATTGGTCGCCGGTTCAAGTCCGGCAGGGCCCACCATTTTGTGGTCTGGCCCGCCTTGCATCCAACGAGGATGCCCTTCGCTGTTCGTCCGGCCAGAGATTGGCTGACCGCATCGATGAACGCCAGGTTCTGCAGGGCTCAGGCCCCGTGCCCCACCCACAGCTGTACCTTGGCATCAGCGCCTTCGTCCAACTCCTCAGCGCGCCTGACTGCTACCTTGACCGGCAGGATGTACCCGCCGTCTTTGGGCCACATGGAGGTCTTCCAGTCAGTGCGGCCGATCCGGGCCCGCACGGGGATCATGCCCCAGCCGTACGTCAGGAATCCCGAATTGACCTTGATGATCTCGCAGATTTCGTCCGGCACGGTGATGAAGTAGAAGGGCGCGGGCCCCCGCCAGTACCAGATGTCGCCTGTGAACGCGAACTCCATGCGCCATGTTAATTGACGTGGCCGTTACCTGTTCCGCCTGTCCACGGCGACGCGGCGGCCAGCGGCAACGGCCGTCGTTGTACTGTTGCTTTGACGCAGGAGGAAAGAATGAGCCTGGGCTCCCTGATCGTTCGTGCGGCCGGCGTAGGCTTCATCGCCTGGCCGCTGATACACAACCTGATTACCTGGGTGCCGCGTTTCTCACGGACGCGCCTGGAGGGAATCTTTCCCGTCCTGATCGGCGTGCAGCTCCTCCTGATCGGCATGTACCTGGACAGGCCTGGCCGCAGACCCCGCGACTTCGTGATGCTGCTGACTTTCACTGCGGCGATCGCAACCTGCTGGGCAGCCGGCCAGCTGGTTGCCGCCATAGTCGTGTTCCTGCTGCAGCTGCCTTTCCTGTTCCGTCTTGACGATGAGTGGCGTCGGACGCCGCGCAGCTAGCGTGCTTCACGGTAGCGCCATGGCTTCAGGAGCCTGCGACTACGCGTGTCAGCCACTCACTGAAAGTCTCTGAACCGCGCAGTGCAGCGCGTGCCGGCCCCCATAGCGCTACAATCCGCTCAACGCCATCACCGGAGGTCACGCACATGAACGAATCAGACGCTGACAACAGCCGCACCATCCGCAGGCTCCAGCCGTTCCCCGCGGCATCACCCGATGCAGGCGCGTGGCTGGGAGCGATGCAGGCCGTGCGCGGCAACCTCCTGAATTCGCTTGCCCGGATCGACAAGACAGGCTGGGGAAACGAGTTCCTTGACTGGCGTGGGCCAGCGGGGGACGACAATTCTGTGGGCACGTTGCTTTACCACATAGCCTGGGTGGAACTTGGCTGGCTCTACTTCGATATCATGCTGGGCGAACAGCCCGCAGGTCTTGCGGAGCTGCTCCCCGTGCACGGATGGGATGAGCAGGAACGCCTGACCCACGTTCCCGGCAAGTCGATGCAGGACCACCTGGACCTGCTGGCCGAGGCAAGGCGCCGGTTCCTTGAACTGATTGCGCCGATGTCACCCGAGGACTGGCGCACATTGCGCTCCCCGGAAGGTGAGGATTATTCCGCGACTCCGGAATGGGTCGTCTTCCACCTGGTCGAGCATGAAGCCGGTCACACGTATGAAATCCACCGGATGGTCAGAAAGTGGCGGGCACAGGCCGGGGCTTGAGACGCGACAGAACGACTCCGTAACAGAGTCAGTCCAGTACTTGCGCTACTTCCCAGACGTGACCAGCCGATACGCGGGCGGGTTCCACCAGTTCGGGTGCTTGGGCTGCGCTCAGCAGGTTGACCATGATTCCGGAGAAACTCAGGACCAGGGAGTCTTCGTCCTCATAGACTGCCGGGGCGTCGAATACCCGCTGGTAGAAGGTTTTGGCCTCCGCGATGTCGTCGACGAAGAGCGTGATTACGTGAACCGAGTCGAGCACTGTCTACGCCTCCTCTGCCGCTGGTACGCCCAGGGGGAGGTCCCGAAGCTGGCAGCGGAGGCTTCAAGCTTACAAGGTACCCGGTGACTCCAGCACTTTCAGTACAATGCACCAGGCAGCCTCGGCAGACTCGCGCGCAACGCAAGCAGCAGCAGGTAAAGGAGTGACCCGTGAAGAAAACCGTTTCCCTCAAGGACGGCGACGTCCTCATGACCAAACGCATGGAAGGCACCGATGGCACCGAGTTCCCAAGGCACACCGCCTCGCTTGAATCTGCACTGGTGATGCTCGAAGGGGTCTGCGAGATCACGTTTCCGGATGCTGTCCACGAACTGCGCGCCGGAGATACCTTCATTGTTCCTGCACATGAGGTGCACCAGGTTGCAGGAAAGCCTGACTTCGTTGCCATTCACATCATGCCGAAAGACATCCGCTTCGATTTCAGGGTGTGACCCTGCATGTGGTCGGCAAAGAGACCGCAAGGAAGCCAGGCAGCGGGCCCGCCTGTTCAGCGTCGACCCGCTTGATCCCCGCCCACCCGCGCTAGACTGAATCAACAACAGCAGTCGAGGTGGAGGCGCAGACAATGAAGATTGGCCTGGTAGGTATCGGTTCGATGGGACATGCTCACGCTGCTGCATGGCGCGCGCTGGGTGCAGACGTCGCGGGCGTGTCGGCACGGGATCCGGTCTTGACCCGCGAGTTCGCCGGCAGGTTCGGGCTGAACGTGTTCGAGTCGTATGCCGAGCTGCTGGACTCGGTCGACATCGTCGACCTGTGCATTCCAACAGACCTGCACCGGGCTTTCACCGAGCAGGCCGCTGCCGCGGGCAAGCACGTGATCTGCGAGAAGCCCATAGCCCTGACCCTGGAGGACGGCCAGGCGATGATCGAAGCGTGCGAGCGCGCCGGGGTGCGGCTGTTCATCGCGCAGGTGCTCAGGTTCTTTCCGCAGTACCGCGCGGCGCGCGAACTCCTCAACCGTGGTGCACTGGGGGACCTCGGGGTAGTGACCCTGCGGCGCGTATCATCGGTGCCCATGGGCGGCAAGTCATGGTTCACGGACGAGGCGCGCTCTGGCGGACTGCTGTTCGACCTGATGATCCACGACCTGGACTACGCGCGCTGGCTGGGCGGCCCGGTCGAGAGGGTGTACGCGAGGTCGCTCAAGGGGCAGGACGCGGGTGCGCAAAGCGACTACGCCCAGATCACGCTGCGCTTCGTCAGCGGCGCGCTCGCCCTGATCGAGGGCGGCTGGGTGATGCCGCCGGGCGGGTTCCGCACGGCCATCGACATAGCCGGAACTGACGGACTGATCGAGTGGAACTCCGACTCCGGTGGCGCGGTGCGCGAGTTCCTGCACACGAACGTGGATCAGTCGGCTGATGCGGTGGGGCTCCCTTCGCTCGCCTTCGACCATGATCCCTTTGAGGTCGAGCTCGGGCATGCGCTCAACGCCATCCGGAACGGACGGCCTTTCGACGTGACGCCGCTGGAGGCCCTGCAGGCACTCGACCTGGCGGTGGCCGCGCGACGGTCGCTGCACAGCGGCTCGCCGGCCACGCCCCAGGTGCAGGCATGAGCACCCAACCCCTGCGCATAGGACTCGTCAGCTTCGCTCACATGCACGCCGAAGGCTACGTGCACAACCTTCGCTCGCTGGACGCCGTGGAGCTGGTCGGCTTCACGGACGACGATGCCGGGCGGGCCGAACGGCTCGGCGAACAGTTCGGCCTGACCCGCTTCAGCGACCTCGCAGCGCTGCTTGCCGCCGGCCTCGACGGCGTGATCGTCTGCACCGAAACGGCGCGACACAAGGAGGTGGTGGAGGCGGCTGCGGCCGCAGGCGTGCACGTGCTGTGCGAGAAGCCGATCGAAGTGACCCTTGAACGCGCCGAAGCCATGCGCGATGCGTGTGAGGCAGCCGGCGTGATCTTCATGACGGCGTTCCCGATGCGCTTCGATCACACGCTCATCGGCGTGCGCGAGGCGCTGCAGCATGGTGACCTGGGTCGCCTGCTGAGCGTCCAGGGCATCAACCACGCGGAAGATCCGGCCCGGCACCGCGCCTGGTTCGCAAACCGCGAGCTTGCCGGTGGAGGCGCGGTCATGGACCATACTGCGCATGTGGCTGACCTGCTGCGCTGGTTCCTGGGCGAGGACCCGGCCGGGGTGTACGCCGAGGTCAGCAATCCGTTTCAGCCAGGGCTCGATATCGACTCGGCCGCCATCGCCACCCTCGACTTTCCGGGCGGTTGCTTCGCGACCATCGACGCTTCCTGGAGCCGGCCCGCGAGCTACCCGCGCTGGGGCCACCTGAGGCTGGAGCTGGTCACCGGGAGCGGCGTGATCGAAGTGGACCCGTTCGCACACAACTTTCCGGTTTGGACCGTGGGCGCGGAGCGCACTCCGACCTGGCACGACTGGGGAGGCGACTCCGGACAGAAGATGGTGCAGGCTTTTCTGGACAGCATCCGGGCCAAGGCGGAGCCGCCCGTCACCTGGCTTGACGGCTTTGAGGCTCTGCGGGTGGCCCTGGCCTGTTACCAGGCCTCGGATTCCGGTCGGCGCGTGGAGCTTGGCTGATTCACCTGTGCGCGCCGCGCATGAGTCCGCTGACCAGTTGCCGGGAAAAGATGATGTAGAGGATGATCACGGGCACCATGGACAGGGTCAGCGCGGCCAGCACGGCGTTCCAGTCGTTCACGTACTGCCCCAGGAACACCTGCGCTCCAAGGATGACGGTCTTTGACTTCTCCGAGGACGCCAGCACCAGCGGAAACCACAGGTCGTTCCAGATGGGAATCATGTTGAAAACTGCCACCGTTCCAAGCGCGGGACGGACCAGCGGCAGGATCATCCAAAAGATGCGGTACTCGGACGCGCCATCTATGCGCGCGGCATCCTTCAGTTCGCCTGGCACGTT
>ERZ869909.376-NODE-376-length-56778-cov-5.253347_pt1 | contig 56778 bp, 55 predicted proteins | sample MGYA00520892_ERZ869909 | MGnify/ENA primary metagenome ERZ869909 (study PRJEB32215, sample SAMEA104723947) | bioreactor metagenome | biome: bioreactor; feature: anaerobic bioreactor; material: water | place: China | collected 2015-03-12 ... | reverse complement strand
GTTTTACCGTGGTCAACGTGGCCGATGGTGCCTACGTTTACGTGCGGTTTTACGCGTTCAAATTTAGCCTTAGCCATAATAAAAACCCTTCCTTTAACGGCGGTTCATGCAAAAAATTAGGATGTAGTTACGAGAGATGAAACAAGAAGTGGTGCTGATACCCAGAATCGAACTGGGGACCTCATCCTTACCAAGGATGCGCTCTACCGCCTGAGCTATATCAGCATCAAAAAAATTGCTTGGAGCGGGCAGCGGGAATCGAACCCGCATCATCAGCTTGGAAGGCTGAGGTAATAGCCATTATACGATGCCCGCAATCTACTCGTAGCCATGGCTGACGAAAGTGGTGGAGGGGGAAGGATTCGAACCTTCGAAGGCTGAGCCGGCAGATTTACAGTCTGATCCCTTTGACCACTCGGGAACCCCTCCACTAATGGTGCCGCTTATCCGAGTCGAACGGATGACCTACTGATTACAAGTCAGTTGCTCTACCAACTGAGCTAAAGCGGCACAACGTCAGTGGGTGCGAATTCTAGTAGAATGATTTGGCAGGCGCAACAGAAAAAAAGCGAAAAGTGCAATTAAATGCATTGAATGTCCAATTCTTAGCCAAAAGCGGCAAAGAGTGCATTAACTGTCAATAAAGCGGCTGAGGCCATAAAACAATAAGTCCGGCTCCAATCGCAGTGGATACTGTTTCAGATAAGGCGCCAAAAACTGGGCATCACCGCCGGTTAATAACAACTGCTGCATGGGTTGCAACTGCCAGGCCTGTTGAATTGAGCCCAGCACGGCTGCAAGGCAACCATTCTGCAAACAGGAGACGGTATCATCCCCCAGCTGCAGCCGGGCCTGGTGGGTATCGGCATTGAATACTTTGGCGGTTTTTTGCACCACACTTTGTTGCTGCAGTTTTAGGCCGGGCAGGATCCAGCCGCCCTGGTGCTCGCCGACGGTACTGAGCCAATCCAGCGTCACCGCAGTGCCCGCATCCACCACCAGTACATCCGTAGCTGGTTGCAGCCAATTGGCACCCAACATGCCCAACCAACGGTCGACTCCGAGTAAGTGCGGCTGACTGTAACAATTGCGCACACCGAAACTGTAGGCTTCGCTTTCAATTTGCCGCCAGGGCTTGTCTTGCAGTTGTAACTGCTTTTTTAAGGCCTGCACCTTGTCCTGACCTGCCACCGCGGCATAATAGACCGCTTGCACAGCGGATAAATCCACGGTGCTGCTTTGCAAATCCAATCGCTGCATGCTGCCGGCACAACTGGCCAGCATGGCTTTACTGCGGGTATTGCCAATATCCAGCAACAAATACATAATTCAGTTCTCCGCCCGTAAGCTTAATTCACCGCCGTGAAACAACTGCTTTTTCCCCTGCGATTCAATCACCAGATTACCCTGCGCATCCACACCATGGCAAATACCCCGCACGACCTGCTGGCCTTGTGTTAACCGCACCGGTTGCTGCATAAATAATTGCCGACGATTAAACGCCGCCTGAAAAGCAGCAAAGCCTGACTGCTCAAAACGCTGCAGGTGCTCAGTGCAGCTGGATTGAAGGCCCGCAACCAAACGATTCCTGTCCAGCGGGCCGTAAGCTGTGGTTAAGTCAATCCAGGGCTGATCGATACTCTCGGCCGCCTGAGCGGCAGACAGCTGCACATTAATACCAATACCAATCACCAATTGGCAGCGACCGTCACTTTGACCAGAGAGCTCAATCAACACCCCCGCCAATTTCTTGCCCTGCAGATAGATATCATTGGGCCATTTAAGTCCAACCTGAAGCTGATACTGCTGCTCCAGCAGCTCCGCCACTGCGACACCAATCACCAGACTTAAGCCCATCGCTGCCTGTATACCCTGCTCCAGTTGCCACACCATTGAAAACGACAAACTGGCGGCAAAAGGCGAGTACCAGGCCCGGCCATGCCGCCCGCGCCCCGCAGTCTGGGCTTCAGCGACCAATACCAGTCCCTTCGGCAGCTGTTCACCTTGCTGCAATCGCTGCATCAGTTGTAGATTGGTTGAATCGGTAATCGACAGCACTTCAATCGGGGCGCTCTCGTTGCTTTGCCACTGCCGGATAGCTGCGCTATCGAGCAGTTGCAGCGGGCTGGCTAACCGGTACCCTTTGCCTTTGACGCTGAAAATATCCAGCCCCAGCTGTTGCAGCTGCTGCATATGATTGGCAATGGCGGTACGGCTTAAACCAAGCTGCTGTCCCAGCCAACTGCCAGAATAAAACTGGCCATCGCTTAAATACTGCAACAACTGCCGCTGTATTTGCCAGCTGCTTTGCTCGCTCATCGCAAGTTACCCGCTACTTTGCTCATAAAGCCAGGTCCGCCGGATGGCTTAACTGACCAACCAATTGCACTTCCGGCTCCAGCGCCACACCAAACCGAGCCTGGACCTGCAATTGAATGGCCTCAATCAGCTGCAACAATTGTTCAGCCGTACCGCTACCATGATTGACCAATACCAGCGGCTGACGGCTGTAACAGCCAATATCACCTAGCTTTTTGCCTTTAAAGCCGGCCTGATCAATCAACCAGGCGGCCGATAATTTGCACTGGCCATGGCCCTGAGCAAAGACCGGCATCGCCGGATAACGCAGTTGTAGCGCCTGAGCTGTTTTTTCCGGCAGTAAGGGGTTTTTAAAAAAGCTGCCGCAATTGGCCAGTTCATTAGGGTCCGGCAGTTTGGACTGCCGAATAGCCACCACGGTATCCAGTACCTGCTGCAAGGAGCAATGATCAGGCAACTGATCCAACCCCTGATAACTCAGTACCCGGCGCGGGCTTTTGGTGAGCGTAAGCCCAACCGCCACAATCACCCCCTGGCCGGCCAACTGCTGTTTGAACACACTATCGCGATAGGCAAAAGCACAGTCACTTGCGCTTAGTCGCTGCAGTTGCTGGCTCTCCCAATGAAAAAAATCAACATAGCGGCAGCGATCGGCCAGTTCCACGCCATAAGCGCCGATGTTTTGCACCGGAGCGGCGCCAACGGAGCCTGGGATGAGCGCCAGGTTTTCCAGCCCCCACAAGCCTTGCTCAACCGTCCAGCACACCAGCTGGTGCCAGTTGTGCCCTGCTTCTACATGCAGCAGAGCGTGGTCATCATCCAGCCAGCTCAGTTCTTTGGTCGAGGCAACAAAGCGACACAATGGTGGCAGTTCATCGCCAATAAAGATGGTATTGCTGCCCTCACCCTGCACCCTTGGCTTGGGCTCTAATGGCACCTGACGCAAATCATCCAGGTGCTGGCATTGGTAAACGGTTGCTAACCGGGCAGGCAAACGAAAGGTGGAGTAATCGCGTCCATCCTGCTGTACAAGGATTTCCATAGCTGGCTCAGAAGCTAAATCATAGGGTTATTCTAAACAAAGACAGCTGGAAACACTACGCAGTTCGTCAAGCACTAGAGCGGATAAAATTCTGTTGCTGGAATTTTATCCGCCGCATACAATAGCGGCGCCAACAAGCCGTTGGCTCCCAGAGTATCTACGTTTCTAACTTTTTTGCTTTTTCGTTCGGAGTCTTTATGCAACGACTGCGTGAATTGTCGCGTCGTGTTGAGGCTGTGTATGGCGAAATGGCGGACATCTATGCCGGTTACCAACAAGCACGCGGTCTTCATTGCCGCAGTGGTTGTGGTGCCTGCTGCCTGCACCCGGAGATTGAAGCCACGGTGCTGGATATGCTGCCGCTGGCAATGCACCTGTTTGATCAGGGCACAGCCGAATCCACACTGGCACAACTAGAAGCGGCCCCAGCTGGCAACAGCTGCCCAATGTACCAAGCCTTGTCCTTTGATGGCAAACAGGGCCAGTGCCGTATTTATCCATGGCGTCCTACCCTGTGCCGTACCTTTGGTGCTGCCGGTTACCGGGATAAGCATGGCAAAACCGCGTTATCTACCTGTAAAACCATTAAAGAGGATCGCAGCAGCGCCTATGCCGACACCCTGATCGCGATGGAGTCCGATCCACCTCCCATGCTCAGCCATGCCCGCCAGCAGGTAGACCAGCTGGACTACGAACTAAGCCGCAGCAGCCTGCCTATCGCCGAAGCGATCCAGCGTGCCTTGCGTAAAGTACTGTTTCAGGCAAGCTATTCTGAAGTAGATATTGATCAACAGATTGCCTAAGCCTTGCCTCACTATCACTGCATGTGTCAGGCTAAGCAGATCACAGCCTGACACAGCAAAGCCTGATGACAACAGCCAACCCCTACTATGCCCGTATCTGGGATACGGTGCTGCAAATACCCGCTGGCAAGGTTGCCAGCTATGGTCAGATTGCCGATTTAGCCGGCCTACCCGGCCGCGCCCGGCTGGTGGGCAAAGCACTGGGGTATGCACCAAAAGAACTGGCGGTGCCCTGGCACCGGGTGCTACGCAGTGACCGCAGCCTGGCCTTCCCAGCCGGCTCTGATACCGCCCAACGCCAGCGCGAGCTGCTGCAGGATGAAGGGGTGCTACTGACAAACAACCGGGTGCCCAAAGACGATCTCTGGCAACCGGATCTGGCGGAGTTGTTGTTTAAGTTGAAGTACTGAAGTACGAGATGTATTAACAATACTGGCCAGCAACCCAGCCCGAACTCCAGGCCCATTGAAAATTGTAGCCCCCCAGCCAGCCGGTGACATCCACCACTTCGCCGATAAAGTACAAGCCAGCTTGTTGCTTGGCTTCCATGGTTTTCGAGGATAAGTCATCAGTGTCGACCCCGCCTAAAGTCACTTCGGCGGTGCGGTAGCCTTCGGTACCATTGGGTTTAAATACGTAACGGCTCAGGCTATCGCAGAGGCGATCGATACTTTTCGGGTTCAGGGCTTTTAGTGGCTGGTTCTGAAACACATTGAGCACCAGCAGTTTTTCCACCAGTCGCTTTGGCACTACCCGTGCTAGCGTGGTTTTTAGCTCCTGCGCCGGGTGTTGCTGCTGTTGGGCAGTTAAAAACGCAACCAGGTCCTGACCCGGGGTCAGATTCACCAGCAGCTCATCGCCTGGCTGCCAGTAGCTGGAAATTTGCAAAATGGCCGGGCCACTTAAACCGCGGTGGGTAAACAGCATGTCTTCGGCAAACCGGATATGGTTCGCTTCTGCGGTGACCGGCAAGGATACACCACTGATCTCTTCAAACACCGCTTTATCGCTCGGTTGCCAGGTCAGTGGCACCAGACCAGCCCGCACCGGCAGTACCTTCAGGCCAAATTGCTCGGCCAGCTGATAACCAAAGGCGGTCGCGCCCAAGTTCGGCAGGCTCAGACCGCCACTGGCTACCACCAAGCTCTGACATTGCAACGAATGCATTGCAGTACGAATCTGAAAACCACCTGCTTCGCGGCTTACCGCCATAATCTGTTGCGACAATGCAACCACCACGCCCGCGTTATCGCACTCCTGCTGCAACATCGCGACGATGTCCTTGGCGCTGTCGTCGCAAAACAGCTGGCCTAAGGTTTTCTCGTGATAAGGGATCTGGTAGCGCTGCACCAGGTCGATAAAATCCCACTGGGTATAGCGGCTAAGCGCCGATTTGCAAAAATGCGGGTTGGCCGAAATAAAATTCTCCGGGCTGGCGTAGATATTGGTGAAATTGCAGCGGCCACCGCCGGACATTAAAATTTTACGGCCGATGCGTTTGCCGTTATCCAGCACCAGCACACGACGGCCACGTTTGCCCGCCTCGATGGCACAAAACAAACCGGCCGCACCGGCTCCAACCACAATTACATCCCAATCAGTTTGCACCTTGCTGCTCCTGATAACCGGCAAGCAACGAAGGCCAATCTTCTTCTTGCCAATGGAAACTGGCCAACTTGCCTTTTTCTTTGTTTAAGGAGCGCAGCAACCGCTGCAAATTTTGCTGGTGCCAGTCCCCTTTCGTCCGACGCTCGCACTTATCAAAATCAATCAACCAGACTTTGCCAGCCTGATCCAACAGGATGTTGCGGCAATTTAAATCCGAGTGGTAGACCCCTAGCTGATGCATTTGCGCAATGGCAGCCCCGACGGCTTGCCACTCCGCTTCAGCTAAAGCCCGCTGCTGCAAGATGGTAGCAATGTCTTTGCTGTTTGGGATCAGCTCTATCAGCAAGTCGGCCCGGTAAATCAAACCACTGCGCTGATAGCTGGCCGCTACTGGCTTAGGTACAGCCAGGCCTTGCTGACGCATCCAAGCCAATAACTGGTACTCCTGCATCGCTCTGCTGCTGGCGACCGGCTGCAACCAGAACTGATCATGCAGTAACTTGCCAATCAAGCCTCCACGGTAATAGTGCCGCAGAACCAAGTTGTGCTGCTGATGCCGGACAAAATAGGCGGTATTACGACCAGTGGAGCTGCCAATCACAGCCTGCTGCTGTTGCCACCAATGGCTTTGAAAGTGTTCAGCGGATATATCCTGGAAAAAGGCCGGCTCAAACCAATAGATGGCATTGCCCTGTTGCTTGACCTGATAGCCCTGCTCCTGTTGCATGGATGATTGCATCGTAGTTCCCGTCACCAGTGTGTCTATTGCCCGCACGGTGCGACTTATCGCCCCCTGCTGTTGCAAGAAAAAAGTATGGCCACGCTTTCCTTGCGCCTGCCGTCCGGCTTTATCACTAAGCAACCGGCTGGTACTCTCTGCCAGTTCATTGCTGTCGGCTACTAGGGTCACAGCCTGCTGCTGCTGCAACTGCCGGTACACATCGTTAAAATTAAAAAACCAGGGGCCACTCTGCACCGCCTTGCCAAAGCAAATGGCTTCCAACGGGTTGTGACCACCGCGTTTAATCAAACTTCCGCCAATAAAAACTAAGTCTGCCAGTTGATACCAGGCCAACAATTCCCCCATCGAATCACCCAGTACAATATCACTTTTTAAAACTGGCAAGGGGGGCGAGGTATCAGACAAGGCAGTACTGCTGCGCCGCCATAAACTGAGGCCAGCTTGTGCCACCAAGCCCGCCACCTGCTCAAAGCGCTCTGGATGGCGCGGTACCAGCAGCAGTAAAAGTTCTGGGAATTGTTGCTTTAACCGAGGATACATTGCCAGCAGTTGCTCATCTTCGCCAGCATGGGTGCTGGCTGCGACCCAAACTATCCGGCCGGCAAAAGCCGGCTTAAAACGAGCAACCAGGTCTCCGGTAGTAGCAGGCACTGCCAGTTCAAACTTCAGATTACCTGTAACCTGAACATCCCCCTGATACCCTAAAGCCCGAAACCGTCTGGCACTGGCACGGTCCTGAGCCAGCAGCAGCTTAATATGCTGCAATAAAGGCCGTGTAAATGCAGCGAAACGGCGATAACCTCTGGCAGAGCGTGCCGATAACCGGGCATTGACCACAGCCACACGAATAGCCCGCCTGGTACAGCTCTGCAACAAATTAGGCCATAACTCCGTCTCCAAAATAACCAGCAGCTCCGGTTGCAGTGCCTTTAAGAAGCGCCGGACAGCACCAGGGTAATCTAATGGCAAATAACAATGCTGCACACTTGAGCCTAAGCGGCTTTGAATAGTGGCAGAGCCGGTGGGCGTAGTGCAGGTAACCGTAATAGGTTTATCAGGATACTGCTGCTGCAACTGGTGAATCATGGGGATGGCGGCTATTACCTCGCCCACCGATACTGCATGCACCACGATGCCACCAGAACGTTGAACCTGCCGGGCCAGCCCAAAGCCAAAGCGCTCCGCCAATCGCTGCCGATATGCCGGGTCCTTGCGTGACCGCCACCAGAAATAGAGCAGCAGCAATGGTAGCAATACATAAAGTGACAGTGAGTAAAGGTGCCTTAACAACAAGAGTCCCTTTTCATTCGCCGATGCTGCCTTACTTGCAGCACCCGGGCTTTAGCCAAATTGATCATGAGTATACCATGCCCTGATAAGCCCAGTGGACGCCTGCATGCAAGCCTCAGCCGCACGCAGCAAAGCCCAAAAAACCTGACTACAGCTTATTTGGACAAATGAGTACGACCGGTAGGGTTCGGCCACTTGCTAGCAGTAAAAGCCTTAACTACCCCATACAACTTGATATTATTCCAGACATTGCACAACAGAAAGCGTAGCCGTTGCCAATAGAAAATCCGGCGATTAACCACTTCCGTGCTTTTAGTATTGATATTGCTTTCAAACGACAAATCAGGTTTAAAAATCAATGGCCACATCGCTTCAGCCCGGATCCCAAGCTCCCAGGTATGTTGCAAAGCAACATCCACCGGGCGGTAAAAAGGCACTGCAGCGGCCAGCAATTGCCTGGCACCATCTGCACTTACCAACTGAGCAACCGTCGATACCGGATTTTTGGCAAAAAATACCCGCTTAAATTGCCCAGCAGGCTCAGCGGCTATAATTTTTTGCTGTTTATTCGGCATCGCCAGCTTCAACAGCTGCCAACCGGCTGGCAGCTTAGCCACATCCTGCAATAAGGCGGCTAGATCACCATTGACAAGGAAATCATCTTCTAAGATCAGTGCAAAATCCAGTTGTTGCTCGACAATCCGCTGCCAACAGCGGATATGGCTGATAAAGCAGCCTTTTTCGCCAGCCTTCAGTAGTTTATGGTAGCGCTGCTGATTAAGCCTTAACGAATAATAGTGAGCGATCTCGGCATCACTCATCACACGCCCATCGGCAGCACTCACCCGCTCAATTGGTAAACCCGGCCACTTTGCCAATTGAGCAAGCGCGCTCTGATACCGCTCTACCGAGCGGTCCAGATTAATAATGAAGATTTTAAAGGTCATACGTACCTTACTGCCACATATCCTTCACCCACTGTACCGGCAGTACCCGGCGATACCATTTACCACTGATGCCGGCAATCGCATCCGGTGGATTGGGCTTGCCATGAAAGGCGACGATTTTTGCACCTGGAGGAATGGTCGCTGGCTTAAACCAGTTCATAATGCCTTTGGGCAGGCAGTGACGCTTAAAACTGACACACCAGCCTTCCGGCCAGTATTGCAGCTTGCCTTGCGCCGCCAGATTTTGCGTGACAAACTCCTGCTCGTTGCGCACCTTGGCCAATTCGCGGTCTTTATGATTTTTCAGCAGTTCAATTAAATCGCTGTGCGCACCGATGGTATACCGGTACACCGAGGTATTGCCGGTAGCATCGGACTTGTCCCATTCTTTAATGACAAAGAACTCACCCTCAGGTTCGAAAAAGCCATCAATGTTATCGACAATGACCACATCGAGATCAATAAACAGCGTTGGCCCGGTCAAATCATACAAAGGGTCGGCAAAGCTGGTGACTTTTAACCAACCATGGCCAAAGCTCCACGGCTGACGCTCATCAAAATCTTTAAAGCCCACCATAGGGATTTCTTTGACTTCGATGTTGTCATCAATGCCCTCGGCATCATCGGTCAAACAGACAAAACGGTGTGGCAACGTCAGGTTGCGCTGCACCATCGCATGCAGTTTATTCACATAATCCGGGCCATATTTCTTGCCCCACTTGATACAAAGCACATTCACGGTTTGCTGAGTTGTTGACATAGCGCAGTCACCATCAAAAATTAGAGGTTTATCATACCAGTTCAGTGGCAGAAATGAAAAAAGGGAAGCGCCGGGGCTTCCCTTTTGCTTAGCAAAGCATCAAAGAGCCGCTAAGATCGTTTCCGCTTTACTGACTTCAAACGACTTGGGCGGCTCGACATTCAGCAGCGTCACTTTGCCATCGTCCACTATCATGGCATAGCGCTGCGAGCGTACGCCGCCAAAATCACCGGTATCCATGGTGAGGCCAGTGGCCTTATGAAAAGCACCACCACCATCCGCCAGGAAGGTGATTTCTTCAGCATTTTGCGTCTCGCCCCAGGCCGCCATCACAAATGCATCATTCATCGAGGTGCAGACAATGCTGTCTACGCCTTTGGCTTTAATTGCATCGGCCAGCGCAATGTAGCCTGGCAGGTGCGCCTCTGAGCAGGTTGGGGTAAAGGCACCGGGCACCGCAAAGAGCACTACTTTTTTACCTTTGAAAATATCTGAGGTACTTGGGTTTTTCATGCCATCGCTGGTTAGTTGCGAAAAGCTGACTTCGGGTAAGGTATCGCCTGGTTTGATCATAAGTAGGTTCCTATGGCTGATGAATGGGCTTGAATCAGTGTAGCTGAAAAATACCATCTGGCTGCCAGTTTCAGATGGCAGCTTTTACATAAACATCAAAACGGTTGTTCTTTCCTTTGACCTCATGGCTGGGTTTGGTTCCCGCCAGAGGTGGTGCATAAGCCGGGCGTTTGACCACCACCCGCTTACTGGCCAGCGCCAGGGCCGCAGGCAAAAGGGCATCAGCATCGGGGTCTTCCCCCACCACCTGATGAAAAGCACGCATTTCTTTTTTGACCAGAGCCGATTTTTGCCGCTCGGGAAACATCGGATCCAGATACACCACTTCGGCTGTATCTAACTGGGTGAGTGCCTGCTGGGCAGGCGCAAAATGCAATTGCATCCGCTCAGGCAACCAGTTCGCCAGCTCCGGGTGCTCGCCAGCCCGGCGCAGCCCATCGGCCAACAAAGCCGCTACCAGCGGATTGCGCTCTACCAAGGTCAGATGGGCACCCAAACTTGCCAACACAAAGGCATCCCGACCTAGCCCTGCCGTGGCATCCACCACGCGCAGATCCCGCTTCTTGTTCAGGCCCACCGCCTTAGCAATGGCCTCGCCCATCCCTCCGCCATGCTGGCGCCGGTAGCTGGCACTGCCGCTGGCAAAATCGACCAGAATATCGCTTTGTTTGGGTAAGTCGGCATGACGCAGCACCAGCGTCTGCTGCTGCCAGGCCAGATACCAGCCCTCGGCTTGTTCCGTCAATAACAACCCAAAGCGCTGGACTAAGGCGGCTAAATAAGCTTGGTCAGCAGCACTGTACATGCTGTCTGGCAACACAATCATCCGGACCGGCTCCCAAAAAGCGCACAGTGTAACCTGCCATCAGCCATCACACCAGCAGCCCAGCGGACTTAGATCCCCTGCGGTTTGTTGGCCCCCGATAAAGTGCACTGCCCGTCTACCAGGCTGACTGCAGGCTCAGGCACTATGGCGCAATCCGACATCCGGCCAAGCCGGATATTTTCCGCTTCTGCCGCTTTGTTGTAACTGGCTATTTTTTGCTGCAACACGGTTTCATTCACCCCCTTGGTAGAGTAAGCAATGTACTCCGCTGGGCCGCCACAAGGTTTATGACCAAAGCCTATCACCCGGCATTGCTGCACATCATCAGCTTCTGCCTTCCCTATCATGGCAAGAATATCCGCCCGCATCTTTTGTAAGTCTGGATGATCACGCATTTGTCGCTCCCGCTCTTTTACCGCTGCTCTGGGGTTGGTCACCGGGTCGATCGGCTCGATCAATGGCTCCGGAGCCAGTCGCTCCCCCCCCGCCTGGCCCTGCTGACAAGCACCAAGTAAGGCGACTGCCACAACAGCCATCAGCCAATTCAGTTTTCGCATTCAATTCTCCTGTCGTGTTGCTGCGGTTTGCACTAAAATTAAGCACCCGTTAAGCTTAGCAGATTAAGCTTGCAGTTGTTGAGCTTAAGTTAGCATAGGACACCAAAATGAAACATACCCTTTGGCTGGTAGCTATTGTTGTCAGCTTGTCGCTAAGTGGCTGTGGCGCCATTCATACCTCGGTGGCCAAACGCAACCTGGATGTGCAAACCCAGATGAGTTCCACCATCTTTCTGGATCCGGTGGAACCAGAGCAGCGCACCATCTTTGTTGATATCCGCAATACTTCGGATAAGCCTGAGTTTGATATCCGCCCTATGGTCATTCAATCGCTGCAGCAGCGTGGCTATCAGGTGATTGACAGCCCATCGCAGGCCACCTACTGGCTGCAGGCGAATGTGCTGCAAGTCGGCCGCACCAATGCCCGGGCCGCCAACAGCGCGATGAATGCTGGCTATGGTGCTGCCGGCGGCGCTGTGCTGGGCCATACCGTGCACAGAGCAACCGGTGGTTCCTCCGGTAGCGCCGCCACCGGTGCAGCCATTGCTGGCGCCGTGGCTGGCACCGTGTTTGATGCGCTGATTGAGGATGTCTACTACAGCGTCATTACCGACATTCAAATCATGGAGCGTTTTGATGGTACGGTGCGTGAGCGCTCCGAGCATGTGTTGGTGCAAGGCGATAGCGGCAGTACCACGTCCAGTTATCAGCGTCAAAGTGACCAGCGACGTTATCAAAGCCGGGTGATCAGCTATGCCAATCAGTCCAACCTGAAATGGGAAGATGCGGCTCCTGATCTGCAAATGGGACTGGTGCGGGCGTTAGCAGGCTTGTTCTGATGCATCAAGCCGTTGTTAGCCTCTGCCTGTTGCTGCTAACCCTGCAGCTTACCGGTTGCACAGCCATTCATCGCTCCATCGCTAAAGGCGAGTTGGATGTGCAAACGCGAATGAGCCAGACCATCTATCTTGATCCGGTTGAGCCGGAGTTACGCACGGTGTTTCTGGATGTTCGCAGTACCGCAGCTGAGTTTCAGCAGCCGTTGGATCAGGCCGTGATCGATTTTTTACAGCAGCGTGGCTATCAGGTAACGAATAGCCCGGCGCAGGCGCAGTTCTGGTTGCAGGTCAATGTCCGTACTGTGCTGAAACAAGCGCCGGAGCAAGTGCTGGCCCAGGCCGAGTTTGGCATGAGCGAAGCTGAAATTGAGCAACTGATGAACCCGTCATTGCTAGCCCTGCCCGCTCTGCTGCCGGAAGATGCTACGGAACAGCCGGCACAACAGCGCCGTTCCAGCCGTTCATCCGGCAGCAATGTCTATGTAGGCTATGCAGATAGCGTCGATGTCAGCAGCCGGGACCTGCGCAATGCGGCCATCGCACTGGCCATCATTGCTGGTACCGAATACGCTGGCCGTCAGTTGGTCAAAGATGTGTACTACACCATGGTGACCGACTTACAGGTGGCAGAGCGGATCGCCGCCGACAGTGACGAGTGGGTCCTGGAGTACAGCCAGCATCTGTTGTTGCAAGGCGATAGCGGCAGCACCGACACCCTGTGGGAACGTGCAACCGATCGGCGCAAATACCAGGCTCGGGTGATTAGCTTCGCCAACCAAGCCAATCTGAAATGGGAAGATGCCGAACCAGGCCTGCAATCAGGCCTGATCCGTTCACTGGCAGGTATTTTCTAAACCACCATTCAGCGCTTGCTTTAGCTTGCAATCCCCATATGCCGTAGCAGGGCTTCATTCGATGGCTCCCGGCCGCGGAAACCTTTAAACAGCTCCATCGGCTCGGCACTGCCACCGCGCTCTAAAATCCACTGCAGGAAATCACGTCCGGTTTGCGGATTGAACACCCCTTCTTCTTCAAAACGCCCAAAAGCATCGGATGACAGCACCTCGGCCCACAGGTAGCTGTAATAGCCTGCGGCATAACCACCGGCAAAAATATGGCTAAAGCCATGCTGAAAACGATTAAAACGCGGCGGAATAATCACCGACACCTGCTGCCGAACGTCATCGAGCAAGGCCTGTACCCGGCCACCGAGCTCTGGCTGGTACTCGGCGTGCAGCCTGAAATCAAACAGCGCAAACTCCAGCTGACGCACCAAAAACATGGCCGACTGGAAGTTTTTCGCTGCCAGCATCTTATCCAGCAAGTCCTGCGGCAGGGTCTCGCCGGTTTCATAATGACCAGAGATCAATTGCAAAGCTTCCGGCTGCCAGCACCAGTTTTCCAAAAACTGGCTCGGTAGCTCAACCGCATCCCAGGCCACCCCATTGATACCGGCCACCGCGGCGGCATCGACCTGAGTCAGCATATGATGCAAGCCATGGCCAAACTCATGGAACAAGGTGACCACTTCATCGTGGGTAAAAAGCGCCGGCTTGCCACCGACCGGCTTGTTGAAGTTGCAGGTTAAATAGGCCACCGGGCTTTGCAGCTCGCCGGTTGGCAGGATGCGCCGGCCCCGGCAATCATCCATCCAGGCCCCACCGCGCTTTTTCGCCCGGGCGTACAAATCAAGGTAAAAGCTGCCGCGAAGGGTGCCTGAGCTATCAAAAATATCGTAAAAGCGTACATCCGGATGCCAGACATCGACGCCCGCACGCTCGCGCACTGTCATGCCAAACAGCTTTTCTATCACAGCAAATAAACCCGGCACCACCTTGGTTTCCGGGAAATAAGGCCGCAGCTGTTCATCGGAAATGGCATAGCGGGCTTGCTTGAGTTTTTCCGAGTAATACGCCACATCCCAGGCTTGCAAATCGCTGTGCTGGTACTCGCTTTGGGCAAAGTCTTTCAGCTCGGCCAGCTCTTTTTCGGCCTGCGGCTTAGCGCGTCGGGCTAAATCCTGCAAGAAGTCCAGCACCTGAGCCGGGGACTCGGCCATTTTGGTCGCCAGCGACTCTTCGGCAGCATTGGCAAAGTCCAGCAGCTGCGCCAATTCATGCTTCAGGGCCAGGGTTTCTTCGATAATGGCGCTGTTGTCAAACTGGCCGGCATGCGGCCCTTGATCGGACGCCCGGGTGCAATAAGCCTGATAGACTTCTTCACGTAAAGCGCGATCATCGGCATAGGTCATCACCGGCAAATAACTGGGGAACTCCAGCGTCAGTACCCAGCCATCGAGCTCACGGCTTTTGGCTTCCTCAGCCGCAGCTGCTTTGGCATCGTCCGGCAAGCCGGCCAATTGCGATTCGTCGGTCAGGTGTTTATGCCAGGCCTGGGTGGCATCCAGCGTATGGTTGGCAAAGCTGGAGGCAAGCTCGGATAAACGGCTTTGGATCTCGCCATAGCGCTGCTTTTTCTCAGCCGGCAAACCAATGCCGGATAATTTGAAATCACGCAGCGCATTCTCAATCACTTTTTGCTGCGCCTGGGTTAATTCAGCGAAGGTTTTGCTTTCAGCCAGGGTGCGATAGGCCTGATACAGGCCTTCGTGCTGTCCCAACCAGGTGCTGTATTCCGACAGCAGTGGCAAACAGCTTTCATAGGCCTCACGCAGCTCCGGGCTATTGAGTACCGAGTTCAGATGCGAGACCGGCGACCACAACTTACCCAGCCGATCACCTCCGTCTTCGAGCCGCTCCACCAGACTTTGCCAATTGAAGCTGCTTTGTTGCACCACCTCCTCCACCACAGCACGGCCCTGGGCAATCGCCGCTTCGACGGCAGCTTTCACCTGCTCCGGCTTAATGGCAGAAAAAGGCGGTAAATCGGTAAATTCCAGCAAGGGGTTGTGTGCTGTGGTCATAAAGCATCCTGATCAACGGTAGGTATCACCATTATGTTGGGGCAACGAGCGGACAAGTCAAGGTGCTTGTTTCTTCACTCGTTTGGGCAGAGCCTCTTGTGATTACAACGGCAGTGCCTTATATAGAAGAGAATTCGATGCAAACAACAGGATCCAGTATGACCCGACATTACGATTACCTCGCCATCGGTGCTGGCAGTGGCGGCATTGCCTCGGCTAACCGGGCCGCCATCCGTGGCGCTAAAGCCGCCGTGATTGAAGCCAAAGCGGTCGGCGGTACCTGCGTGAATGTCGGCTGTGTACCAAAAAAAGTGATGTGGTATGGCGCGCATATTGCCGAAGCCATCAAGTACAGTCCGGCCTACGGCTTTGATGTGCAGCAACAAGGCTTTGATTGGGCCACTTTGGTGCGCAACCGCGAGGCCTATATTGAGCGCATTCATGCGGCCTATCAGCGCGGCTTTGCCAGCAATGGTGTTGAGCTGATTGAAGGCTTTGCCACTTTTGTCGATAAAAATACGGTGGAAGTGAATGGCGAGCGCATCACCGCGAATCACATCACCATCGCCGTGGGTGGCCGCCCCAGCCGGCCGGATATTCCGGGCGCAGAGCTTGGCATCGACTCGGATGGATTTTTTGCCCTGACCGAGCAACCGAAAAAAGCGGTGGTGGTCGGCGCCGGCTACATCGCGGTCGAAATCGCCGGCGTGCTGCACGCCCTGGGAAGCGATACCCACCTGCTGGTGCGAAAGGACAGACCGCTGCGCAACTTTGATGCCGATATGACCGATGCTCTGTTGGAGCGGATGAAGCAGGATGAACTGCAACTGCATACCCATACCGAAGTGAGCAAAATTGAAGCTGGCAGCGATGGTCGCCTGACGGTGTATTTAAACGATGGCGGCATGCTGCTGAATGTCGATTGCCTGATTTGGGCCATCGGCCGCGAACCTGCCACTGATGCCATAAAGCTTGAAGCCGCTGGCGTTACCACCGATGATCAAGGCTTTATCCGCACCGATGCTTACCAAAACACCAATGTGCCGGGAATTTATGCCGTAGGCGATATCACCGGCGAAGCCCAGCTCACTCCGGTGGCGGTAAAAGCTGGCCGCATGCTGGCCGAAAGGCTGTTCAACCCGGCCATGCCGGATGCCAAAATGGACTACCGGCTGATTCCAACAGTAGTGTTCAGTCACCCGCCAATTGGTACCATCGGCCTGACCGAAGCCGAGGCCAAAGCCGAGTATGGCGATGCCAACATCAAGGTCTATCGCTCCAGCTTTGCTGCTATGTACAACGCCATCACACCGCACCGCGCCATGAGCACCTTTAAATTGGTATGCGCTGGTGAGGAGGAAAAAGTCATTGGCCTGCATGGCATTGGCGAAGGCATGGATGAAGTGCTGCAAGGCTTTGCCGTAGCGATGAAAATGGGCGCTACCAAGGCCGATTTTGATGCCACTGTGGCGTTGCACCCCACTAGTGCGGAAGAGTTTGTGACCATGCGCTGAGCGCTAAAACCAATCAACCAGTTGAAGCCCTGGGACTTTACAAAACTCGCGTTGATTGTGGCTCACCAGAGTTGCTTGATTGGCTTTCGCTGTTGCCGCGATAAGCAGATCGTATGGGCCTATCGGTTGGCCTTGCTGTTCCAGCGCAACCCGGATTTCAGCTGCGTGCCTGGCTGCACCGTCGTCGAAAGGCAGCGTATGCACAACACCAAGCAGTTGATTCAATTGCTGTTGTCTTTTCTGCGGCGCATTTGATTTTAACACCCCAACTTCCAACTCAAACCGAACGATAGCGGGGATTGCAATGTGCTGCGGTTGCTGCGCCAGTAGCTGCTTGGCCACGCCGCCCTGACCTTTGAAAAAATAGATAAGCGTATTGGTATCCAGCGCAAACATTACCAATCTTCTCTTGGCGTATCGGCTGTCTTTTCCTGACGTAACTCTTGCTCACTTGGAAAGTCTGGCCAGGCACCTGCCAGTTCGCGCACTTCATTAGGCCAGTGCTCCGACAATTCTTGCTGAATTAAGGTCGCGACCCACTTGCTGGTAGATACCCGACTAGCCTTGGCAGCAGCTTTCATTTTCGCTTCACTGTCATCATCCAGGTAAATAGTGACTTGGCCCATAGCTCATCTCAGCAAACACTTATAATTGCAAGTATAGGTGGATAAATTTTGACCGTCAATACAGGTTCAATTAAGCTAACTACACCTGAAACAAGGAAAGGATGCAATGCGCACATTGCTAAGCTTAGCAAGCTACCTGCTGGTTGGTTATGGTGTTTTGTGTTTGCTGCTGTATCTGCTGCAGCGCCAGCTGATTTATTTTCCGGTACCGGCTGCCTATCCGCCAGATAATCCATTGCTCCTGCAGCAAGGCCAGCATCAGGTGCTGGTCAGTCAGCAGCCTCGCTCCGGGCCGCAGGCTCTGCTGTACTTTGGTGGCAATGCCGAGGACGTCAGTGTGAGCTTGTCTGAGTTCAGCGACGCTTTTCCCGAGCACGCTATTTATCTGCTGCATTACCGTGGTTATGGCGGCAGTGAAGGCAGGCCATCCGAGCAAGCACTGGTCAGCGATGCACTGGCCTTGTTTGATGCAGTGGCGACACAGCACAGCGAGATTATGGTGATTGGCCGCAGCCTGGGTTCGGGCGTGGCGGTGCAGCTGGCAGCGCAGCGACCGGTGCAGCAACTGGTGCTAATCACCCCCTTTGATAGCCTGACCAAATTGGCCCAACAGCAGTTTCCGGTGGTGCCGGTGCGCTGGCTATTAAAAGATCGCTATGAATCCGCCCACTATGCCAGCAGCATCGATACCCCAACGCTGTTGCTGGTGGCCGAGCAGGATGAAATCATTGGCCGGGCGCGCAGTGAAGCACTGTATCAAGCCTTTGCCACTGACATTGCCCGGCTGCAGCTGTACCCTGGCGGACACAACAGCTATCTGCCCGCCCAGCACATCAAAAACTTGCTTTAGCCAGCGCCCGGGTAATCAAACATCCAGTTAATAAACAGGTTGGTGCCTACTTTGAGCGCCCGCTCGTCGGCATAAAAAAATGGCGAATGGTTGGCTGGCATGCTGGCCGGATCTTTATCCGGTGGCGCTACCCCTAAAAACACAAACATACCGGGCACTTCCAGCGCGTAATAGGAAAAGTCCTCGGCACCGGTCACCAACGGGCTTTCCTGCACCATCTGCTCACCAGCTACCGCCTTGGTAGTTGGCAGCATCCGCGCCACCAGCTCCGGATTGTTGATGGTGACCGGGTAACCTTCAATAATGGTCACTTCGGCTTTGGCACCAGTGACATGAGCCGAAGCCTCTGCCGCCTGAGTGAGCTGGCGGAAAATTTGCTGACGAATGTCCATATCGAAGTTACGAATGGTGCCTTCCAGATAGACTTCATCCGGAATAATGTTGTTACGCACCCCACCTTCGACAATGCCAAAGCTGACTACTGCCGGAGCCCGGGTAATGTTGATTTGCCGGCTGACGATGGTTTGCACGTTATTGATAATTTGCGCAGCCGCCACGATAGGATCGACGCCGGCCCAGGGCGAGGAACCGTGGGTCTGCTGGCCTTTGACCCGGATCTCAAAGCGATCGGACGACGCCATCAAAGGACCTTTGCGGTAGCCAATAACGCCAAGCGGTGCCTGGCCCCAGACATGGATGCCAAAAATGGCATCTGGCTTTAGCTCGGCAAACAGACCTTCACGCAGCATCAGCTCGGCACCTCCTTCCTCACCGGGCGGCGCCCCTTCTTCCGCTGGTTGAAAAATAAACATCACGGTACCAGCTACCTGCTGGCGATGCTCAGCCAGGTACTCGGCGGCCCCCATCAGCATCGCGACATGCAAATCATGGCCACAGGCATGCATCACCCCGACTTCGTTGCCACGGTACTCGCCAATGACGGTGGAGCGAAAAGACACATCGGTTTGCTCGGTGACCGGCAGGGCATCCATATCGGCCCGCAGCGCCATCACCGGGCCTGGTTTGCCACCCCGCAACACCCCCACCACGCCGGTATGGGCAATTTCAGTTTGCACCTCCATGCCCAGGCTGCGCAGATGCTCCGCGACCAAAGCTGCGGTGCGAAACTCGCGGTTACTGAGCTCGGGGTGTTGATGAATATCGCGCCGCCAGGCAATCACCTTTTGTTCCAGCTCGGTGCTGATAGCAGGCCTATCGGATGGTGCAGCCTGCAGCACGGCAGGCAAGCACAAAGGAATGGCTATGAGTAAGTACCGAAGCATGAGACTCTCCTTTTACAATCAAGGCTTTGAGCTTAGCCGCAAACCTGAGCCTAAGCAATGCACTTAGTCCTCAGGGTCCTGTTGTTTTTCCAAGCCTTCTTTGATCATGCTTTCGGAGGATTGAGTTGGCAGCATCACCGTGGCACTGGCGCGGCGCTGACGCTGGCGACGGTCAAAAAACCGGACATACAGCGCCATGGAGCCCACCACCACCGGCAGACTACCGATAAACCAGAAAAATACCTGAGTGCCAACAAAGTGCATCAACAGGCCGGATATCAACAAACCACAAATGGCGCCCTGACCATTGGCCCGCACCAAAGCGCTGCTGGCCCCCACCATCTGCTCTTTGTTCAGATAATCATTGGTATAAGCCACCACCATCGAAAAAATCGGCAGCATCACAGCACCAAACACAAAGTAACTAACATAGAGCAGCAGCACCTGGCTGCTATCGAGATTGGAAATCCACAGCGCCATTGCGCAAGAAGCAAAAGCGCAGCTGGCAATCACCAGTCGCCGGTCGAAGCGATCGGACAGCTTGCCAAGTTGAAACTGGAAGCACAATGAGCCAAAAATCAGACAAGCCACCAGATTGGCGATTTGCGTAAGCTCCAGCCCAAGGCGGGAAAAGTACACCGGCCCAAGGCCAAATAAAGACGCATAAGCGAACTGCATTAAGAAACAGCCGATAATCCCAAGCGGGGCGACCCGCATCAGCTCACTGGCCCGCATTTTTTGCGGTGGCCCAAAAGAAGGGGTGGTGGTGGGCGTAATCAGCAGCGGGATCACCGCCGCACTGATTAAAATAGACACTAGAGTAAACTGAATAAAATCGCGGGGGTCGCCGATGTAGAGCAAAAATTGGCCCAGGCCAATACCGCCAAACAACATCATCACATACAAAGACATCAACTTACCGCGATTCTGATTGGTAGCCCCGGCATTGATCCAGCTTTCAGCGATGACAAAAATAGCGGAAAAACAAAAGCCCGATACCATCCGAAGCACAAACCAAACCCCGGTATTGACCCAGATGGCATGCACCAAAATGCTGATCGACGCCAACGCTGCCAGAGCGGCAAAGGCCCGGATATGCCCTACCCGATGGATCATTTTTGGCGCCCGGATGGCACCCAGCAAAAAACCAATAAAATAACCCGCCAATATCATGCCGGTACTGGCACTGCTAAAGCCTTCCATCTCTGCCCGAATCGACAACAAGGTATTTTGCAGGCCGGTGGTCATGCCAACGATGAGCATCCCCAACAGCAATGGCCAAATGGTTCGTATCATTGCAAACAAAGCAAAGTCCTTGTAGTAAGTGCCGGAGCTTGAATTAACGCACTGAAGTTCAATAAGATTAGCAAAGCCGGGCCAGTCAGGCCAGCCCACAGATTAAGCCAAAAAGGGTACGCCTAAAGCGGACTGGTGTTCTTTGCCTGTCTGTGGCAGGCTGCCAGAAAACCAGGGAGTAACAGCATAGCATGAATCAATGTATTCGCCTTTTGATCTTCGTCAGTATTGGCGCCTTCGCAGCCGCCTGCTCCGATCCTGCCACGATCACCGAGACAGCCAAGCCCGATCCCTGGGCGGCCTTTTCCGACAGTGAGCGTGAACTGCTTCGTCATGGCGAAGCCAGAGCCCGTAGCTGCGCGGCCTGCCACGGCCCCCAGGGCATTTCCCGTAACCGCATGTACCCCAGCATTGCCGGTATGAGTGCTGAAGAGATGACAACGGCTTTACTGGCTTATCGTAGCGGTGACATCGTCAACCCATTAATGTCTCCTCAGGCCAGGGGATTATCGGATGACGACATTGCGGCACTGGCGTTTTACTTCACCCAGCAACAAACCGATTGAAAACTTGCGAACCAATGTAAGATGAATTAAGTTAATTGATTACTTTAGGTTAATTTATGTGAATTAAGATGCGCTACGCGACAATGCTTCTATCCGGCAGCCTACTTATATTAACCGCGTGCGGTGGTAGTGATTCGTCTCAATCATCACCACCAGAGGCAGCTCCTGCCCCATTTACGATTCAGCTCAGTGGGTTGGACGGCTATATCGTCGATGAGTTACAACTTAGCGACCACTACTTATTTGCACTCACCAACGCCGGACTGTACCGGGCCGATCTACATACTATGGAATGGCAGCTACTTGGTTTTGACGAGACACAGGTCTTATCCCTGGCACGCTTTGCCGATCATCATATGCTGGCAGGTGTGCAGCAGCAGGATGATCAGGATTACCCTACTTTTAGCCTGTATGAAACCACCGATGGAGGCCACAGCTGGCTGGAAATAACGCACGACTTTGGGCATTACGAAACAGAAAATGAACAGGGTAAACATCAGATATTTCGCACCGAACCACCTTTCGCGCTCCTTTATGAACCGGACAGCGCGACCCTCTATGGCTCTGGTTATGATGTAGTGGCCAGCTCCACAGATTATGGTCTGAGCTGGCAAGTGCTGCATGGTGGTTGGGGCATGTTCAGCCAGCCCAATAGTGCTCTTGCCGTGAACCCGGCTAAGACGGAGGTCTGGTCAGGTGGCCAGGGCTTGACTGAAAACCCTTTGCTGTATCAATTTACGCTGGATACCAATGCTCTGGTGGAACACCATGCCGCTATCCATGCTGTGTTAAGTAACCCCGACAACTTAAGTCCGGCAGTGGTGTATTCAATCCGCTTTATCCCTGAGCAGCCAGACGCCATCTTTGTCACGGGGGAAGGCGGCATAGCATTTAGTAACAACGGTGGTGACAATTGGCAGACTTTGCTTGGCGATGTAGATTTCCGCTTTTACTTCGATTTGCTGCACGATCCAGTATCCTCACGTTTATATACCGCAGGCTGGAGTAAAGCGTTCGATGTACCGCAACCGCTGATTATTGAATGGTCGGATGATGCCGGGCAAAGCTGGCAACGCTATCAATACCCATCCAGCAGCCTCTTTGGTGGGGTGCGCAGTATGGTCATGCATCAGCAGCAAGGAGAGCTCACACTGTTTTTTGGGCTTTATAAAGGTGGTGTTGTCCAGGTAAAACCCACACAGCCCTGAAACCTAAGCACTGGCTTTTGACAGAGCCAGCCTACTTTGCCAAGATAACGGCACTTTCAGCCACGACCACTCATTGGGATCCGTTATGTTGCAAAAACTCACCCTGCCTGGCCTGCTGGTCTTACTCAGCTTGTTACTTAGTGCTTGCTCGCCGGAACCAGTCGTATCATTCAGCCCACTCGGACAAGACCGTGGCGATAGCTTCCAACAAGCACAGCAACAAAACCAGGCTAGCCTGACCGTGTTGTATGTGCCAGCTGAGGGCTTTGCCTATACCAATGCTGACGGTGAGCTGACCGGTGTCAGTGTTGAAATTATGCGTGATTTTGCCCGTTGGGCCGAGCGCCACCACCGTATTCGATTGCAGCTCAACTTTGTCGAAGAGACCAACTGGCAGCACTTTTATCAGCGGGTGATGCAGGCAGATGGCGGCGTCTTTGGTCTGGGCAATGTCACCATCACCGAAGCCCGCAAGCAGGAACTGCAGTTCTCGCCTCCGTACATGAATAATGTTGCTGCCCTGATCACCCATCAGGATGTCGCTGAGCTGCAGGATTGGGACGATTTTACCAGTCACTTTGCCGAACTCGAGCCGCTGGCATTTTCCGGTACCTTGCATGAAGTACGTATTCGCCGCCTGCGTGACCGCTATCAACCGGATCTTGCCATTCAGCGCGTCACATCCAACCCGGATTTGTTGGAGCTGGTCGCATCCGGCGCCTTTTACAGCTACGTTGATGCCTACAATTACTGGCGGGCCCGTCAGGCAGGTATGCCACTGCGCGATCATCCGCTAGCTGCTGAAACCGATGAAACCTTTGGTTTTATTATGCCACTCAATAGCGACTGGTCGCAGTTTATCCAGGCGTTCTTTGCCGCGGAAGGGGGGTACCGTCACACTGCCAGCTACCGCCAGATTATGCAGCAGCACCTGGGGCAGGAATTGGCTGAGCTATTGCTTGGTCACGAATAAATGATACAGGAGTCGTTGCGAATGTTGTTGATGAAAACCTCTGCCCGCCATTGGTTAGGTTTTGTTTTCTTGTGCTGCTGGCTGCCATTGGCGCAAGCCGACCTGGTGCGCTCTGAGGCTCAGTTGGCGCACTTTAGTGCCGAGGATATTTTCGAGCTGGAATTTGCCAGCGATGTGCAAATCTCGCCGGATGGTCAGCACATCGTGTATGTGCGCAACAGCAACAACATTCAGCAGGACAATACCCTGCAACGGCTGTGGATTGTTGATACCAGTACCGGCCAGCACTGGCCACTGCTGGACGATGAGTTTCAATACAGTCAACCACGCTGGGCACCCGACAGCAACCGCATCGCTTTCATCTCCAACCGAAGCGGCAGTGAGCAAATTCACCTGCATTGGCTGACACAACGCCGCACCGCCCGTATCAGCAATCTAACGCATCGCCCTGAGCAGCTGGCCTGGTCACCGGATGGACAGCAACTGGCATTTCTGATGGAAGTCCCTGCTGAGCCAACCGACTTTGCCCGCAGCGTGTACCGGCCCAAAGCGCCAAAAGGTGCTGAATGGGCCGCTACCCCACTGATCGTTGAACGCACTTATTACCAACAAGATGGCCGGGGATTACTGGAGTCCGCCTACCGCCAGGTCTTTGTGCTACCTGCTGCAGGTGGCAGCGCTCGTCAACTGACTGAGGGCCCCTACCTGCATCAGGGCCCTTTGGCCTGGTCACCCGATAGTCAAAGCCTGGTGTTTTCTGCCAACCGAAACAGTGACTGGGAATACCAGCCACGCCAGACTGACTTGTATCAATTGCAGTTGAAAGATAGCCGTATCCAGCCCTTGTTAACCGGGCCGGGCCAGCACTTTCACCCGATATTCTCGCCAGACGGTTTGCAACTGGCTTTTTTGTTTGCCCCGGATAAAGCCGTTGCGTACCGCAACAGCAAGTTGCAGTTGCTGGATCTGCGCACCAAGGCAGTACAGCCATTGTTAAAGGAACTGGACCGCTCGGTAGAAAACCCGGTCTGGCAAGACAATCAACAGCTGGTGTTTCAGTACGAAGATCGTGGTTTAACCAAGGTTGCCCGGGTCACGCTGCGCAACCGGATGGCCGATCTGGTCAGCGATCTATCCGGTGCCAACTCGGGCCGTCCCTATTTAAGCGGCATGTTCAGCCTGTCGGATAAAGGCCAACTGGCGTATACCCGTGGCTCCTCGCAGCGGCTGGCCGATGTCGCACTGTGGCAGCATGGCCAGGTGCGTAGCCTGACCCAACTGAACGAGGACCTTTTAGGCCAGCGACAGCTGGGCAAGGTGCACGAGTTTACTTACCGCTCTAAACTGGATGATGAAGAAATTCATGCCTGGTACATCACCCCTCCGGGGTTTGACCCCAGTAAAAAATACCCGCTGATTTTGGAAGTTCATGGTGGCCCGCACCTGCCTTATGGCCCACACTTTTCCGCCGAATTGCAGCGCTACGCCGCCGAAGGCTATGTGGTGCTGTACAACAATTACCGTGGCAGCATTTCTTATGGCGAGCGTTTTGCGCTCTTGCTACAGAACAAATACGCCTCGACCGATGATTTTACCGATCATATGTCCGGTGTCGATGCGATGATTGCCAAAGGCTTTATTGATCCGAACAACTTGTTTATTGCCGGTGGCTCGGCGGGTGGTATTGCCACCGCTTACGCCATTGGTTTAACTGATCGCTTTAATGCCGCCGCCGCCACCAACCCGGTGATCAACTGGGTCAGCAAGGTGCTGACTGCCGACAGTTACATGGCGCAAATTCAGAATCAATTCCCGGGCATGCCGTGGGAGCAGCATGAGCATTACTGGCAGCGCTCGCCATTGTCGCTGGTGGGCAATGTCACTACACCCACCCTGCTGTTTACCGGCGAGTTGGATCGCCGCACGCCGATGGCCGAAACCGAGCAGTTTTATCAGGCCTTACGGTTGCGGCAAATCGATACCGCGATGGTAAGGGTGCCTGGTGCTTATCATGGTGTATCCAACCGCCCCAGCCGGATGATTGCCAAGGTTGAGCACACCCTAGCCTGGTTTGCCCGCTACCGTAAGGAATAATGGGACGAGCAGCACAAAAGCAGTGCCGGTAAGCATTCGATTCTGCCGGCTTTATAGGCTACACTGACTTTTCATCTGATTGACAGGAAAAGAGATTTGGCCAAACTGCGGCAAAATATCTGGTTTCTCTTTGCACTGCTTTTTCTCGGTAGCTGTGTGTTACTGGTTTTTTTCCTGCAGCAGCGCTGGCAGTTAGTGGTACAAGAGCACAGCCAGCAACAACATACGCAAGTGCAGCAACTGGCTTCTTCGGTACAATCGCTACTGTCCGTCCAGCAAGTGTTAGCCGATTTATACCACGACCAATTGGTGCAACTGGTGTTGGCCGAGCAGTTGGATGTCGAGCAAGGCACCCAATTGCTTGACCATCTGATGCAAAACAACCGCTATGCCACCGCCTATGCTGTTTCACGCCTTGATGGTGAGCTTTTATGGGTTAGCTCTAATCGCACTACGACCGCTTTGGGCAATCTAAAGGATTTAAACGAGACATTGTTTAATCAAGCATTGCTGGCAAGCCAACTTACTCTGGGGCCAACCTATTACATCCCCAGCATGGATGCCTGGACAATCCCGGCCAGACAGGCGCTTCGCATCTCAGAGCATGAACCCCTTGCTATGATGGCATTAGGGATTTCGTTAAAAGATGAACTGAATGCTTTTATTGCCCCGTTATTACTACCGAAAAAGAATAGCGTTGCCCTGATCCGACAACAAGATGGCTACTACCAGTTTTTTGCCGGTGAAGCTTCAAGTTCAGCTGAGCGTTACGAAACACCGGTCGCGCTGGCTGTACTGCAACAGCTGCAAACCAGACTAAAAGCCAATACCGGCCTGAATCTGCAACAACTGCGGCAGTCGGAAGAATCCTACACCATCCGACTTACCCTACCTGAAGGCCAGATACAGGCTGTGATCCGCTACTTGCCCGAGTATCAGCTGTGGGCTGTATCTAAATTGCATAGCCAGGTCATGCAGCAAGCATTTTGGCACAACTCCTGGCGTTACCTGGGCGTGTTCCTGCTTAGCCAGTTGCTGCTCTTCTTTTTAGTCCGTACGATTGCACAGGCCGATCGATCCCGCCGTGCTGAACTGCTGTTTGAAGCCACCCACGATCAATTAACCGGGCTACCCAATCGTCACTATCTGCGCCAATACAAAACGAAGTTGTTGGGTTCAGCCGCCAGTGGCTGCTATTTGCTGTTTCTTGATTTAGACAACTTTAAAACCATCAATGACTCTTTTGGTCATGAGTTGGGCGATGTTGTTCTGAAAGAAGTAACCCGCAGATTGAAAGTGAAGGCCGCTCACTCGGGTTCCATTGTGCGCCACGGTGGCGATGAGTTCCTGATTTTTCTGCCCGCCGCTTCCAAGCAGTCAGCGATGCAGCTGGCCAGCCAACTGGTGCAGGAATTATCCAGCCCTTACCAGGTGGAAAAACTACGCTTTGTACTGGGTGCCAGTATTGGCCTCGCCCACTACCCTGATCATGCCAATCAGTTGGACGATTTGGTACGAGCCGCTGACGTCGCCATGTACGAAGCGAAAAAAACCAAAAACAATATTTATCTGTACAGTAAAGCCCTGGATGCACGTTACCAACGTCGCTTTGCTATAGAGCAACGATTAAGAGATGCCATTGAGCAACAACACCTGTTTATGGTGTACCAGCCGCAAATTGACCGCGAAGGTCAGCTCTATGGCGTGGAAGCTCTGGTGCGTTGGCAGGACCCGATCGATGGGTTTATTCCACCAGATCAGTTTGTACCGGTCGCGGAAAACAGTGGTCAGATGCCGTTGCTTGGCCAGTTTATTCTGCAGCACGCTTTTACCGACATCAGTAAAATTCAGCAACAGCTTGAACGCCGGTTTCAGCTATCGCTGAATATATCTATCCGCCAACTGTTGCACAGTGACTTCTTGCCACAATTAGCTGCCAAGATCCAACAACACCAGCTGGTAGCTGAGCAGATCACGCTTGAGCTGACGGAAAGCATCCTGATTGAAGACCATGACCATGTGTGTCAGCTGCTTGGCAGCATCAAGCAACTCGGCTGCAAAATTTCCATGGACGACTTTGGTACCGGTTATTCCTCACTAAGCATGCTACGGACGCTGCCGGTGGATGAGCTGAAGATTGATAAAAGCTTTGTCGATTGCATGCGTGATGACGAAACTTGCCGCAATATGACTGCCAGCATTATTGCCATCGGGCAACGCATGAAATTACTGACCATAGCCGAAGGGGTCGAACATGGCTATGAGCGTGATCTGCTTTTGCAGATGGGCTGTGAACTCTACCAAGGCTACTTCTTTGCCAAGCCGATGCCAGCAGAACAACTGCTTGACTATCTTCAACAGCACAGCGCTGACCAGCCAGCAGCAGGAGCAAACTTTAATCCAGGACAATAAAGCAGCCGCCAGTATGGTCTAGACTTAGTGTCATTGCATTCAGGCACCTAAGGAGTCCACTATGGCATCGCACAACCCGCATCGCGTTTACATTCCAACCAATGCCCATTCCAACCAGTATCTGTTGGCCGAAATTAAACTGGACGATGGCTTTTACAGCCACTATGCCAGCACGGATGATTGCTATCAGGGGCTGGCGCAGCAGCTGTTTAACCTGGCCGATGAATTGGAGCTGCGCAATGTGCACTTGATTGCCAACGACAAGCTGCCGGTGGTGCGCTTTCATACCGAGTCCTACACCTTTCAAACCGAAAAGCAAATTCTGTTTTTCTACAACCCCAAATACCACGAAGGGCAAAACCTCTTTGTTACCCCTGGCTACCAGGCGCGAAAAATCCGTTTGTTGTTTCTGGCCACCGGTGAAGAACTGCGTAGCCAGGCCGCCAACTTCCACAGCAAAGTAGTGCAGCTGTTGCAGCAACTGAAAGGCCAACTAGCCGAGCCTCGCGCCATTAAGCTGCGCGACCATCAGCATTTATCCTACGATCTCTTTGCCAAAACCAAAGGCCATAAAGAAAGCTATGGCTACAAATTGCGTGGCCTGTACCCACGCTATCAGGCACGCCAGTGCGAGTTGCCGGCCGAACACAGTGAAATCACCTACGTCACCGTCACCTTGCCGCTAAGCCGGGCACTAAAACAACAGTTTTTGAATGAGCGCAGTGAAGATTTCAGCCCGCTGTACCAAAACTTACAGGATACATTCCAGCAAGCCTGCGCCGGCAAGAAGCTGGACCGTTTGGCGATGGTCGCCAATGGTTTAACCCCTCTGGTACGCAACAGCAAATGGGATCAGCACGATAAAAACCGGGAACTGCAGAAAATCAGCTTCAATCCAGACGGCACTGAGCCGCAGTACCTGACCTTCTGGCAAGGGGATAACCTGGTAGAAAGCGCGCATTTTGTGCTGGTAGCCAGCAAGGAAGACAATACCGAAATGGGCTATGGCCGCTTTATGAACCAGGTAGAAGAAGCACTGCGCAGCTTCGCCAAAAGCATCGGCTTTGATGGCAACCACCAAAACCTGACGGTACGGTTCTTCCAGCACATCAGTTACGTGCTCTAATTCACTCCTTGGAATCCGGTGGGCAGGGAGCTAGCACCCTGCCCGCTATCACCTTCATTGCAATTCCTGCTCGGCTGCACCACACTTAAGTCCTGTTGCCAACCTTTGAGTGTGCTTATGCTTTTTCTGCGAAATTTGCTTTGCCTGGGCGCTATTTTGCTGCTGCCTGTCAGCTATGCGGAGCAAACCACCGAGTTTAATGCTGCTTTGGCTGAACAACTCGGAGCCGATAGCTATGGCATGAGCCGCTATGTGCTGGTGCTGTTAAAAACCGGCCCCAACCGGCAGCAGGACGCAGAGTCAGCCTCAGAGCTACAACGTGGCCATATGGCCGCCATCAATCAATTGGCCAGTGAGGGCAAGCTGGTGCTGGCAGGCCCAATGCTGGATGGCGGTGAGCTGCGCGGACTATTTATCCTTAACACAGCAGAGCCAGATGAAGCCGCACAGTGGTTGCAAGCCGACCCAGCCATTCAGGCTGGCCGCCTGAGTGTAGAGCTGCACCCCTGGTATGGTTCAGCCGCGCTCAAGCAGGTGAACGAACTGCACCGCCAAATCAGCGCAATGCAACCCTGAATGGTTCGATGATTCTTACAACCAAGTAGCAGTACACAACAATGTCATCTTTCACTATTTTGACCTCCGCGGTTGAGCACCAGCTATCGGAAAAAAACAGCGACTTTCTTACCTTCTTGCAGCCAGTCAAAAACCGTGATGAAGCTATGCATTGGGTCGAGCAGTACCGCAGCCAATACCGCGATGCCAGCCATGTCTGCTGGGCCTTTGTGATTGGCCATACCCGCCAACCAGAGGCGCAAGCCTTTAGCGATGATGGCGAACCGAGTGGCACCGCCGGCCGGCCGATGTTGCATGTGCTGACGGAGCGCGAGCTTGGCAACAGCCTGGCGGTGGTGGTGCGCTACTTTGGTGGTGTCAAACTCGGTGCCGGTGGCCTGGTGCGAGCCTATGCTGCTGCCGTATCGCAAGCGGCTAGTCTGGCACAGCTGAGTACAATAAGCCCGCAGACAGAGCTGAGCATTCAACTTGGTTTTGCCGATGAAAGCAAAGTACGGCAACTGCTTTGTGAGCATCAGGGCGAGCTATTAAACAGCGATTACAGCCACCTGGTCACTCTAACCATCCGGCTGCCACAAAACGCTGAAGCAGTCTTTTGCCAGCAACTGAGCAATCTAACTGCAGGCAGCGCCGTCATTCACGGCAGCGACTGATTTCCTCTTTGGCATTTGCTGCCAATCTGTGGATAATAACCGCCATAACACGACACAAAAATGACACCATGGCAGCAACAGCGTGCTGCCGACAGGATGCGCTATGTCTCAATTACTTCGTATTGTGCTGATCCACACCCACCTGCCTGGTGTGGTGGAATTGCAGCTGGACCAGCACACCAATATTTGTGGCACCAATGCTTCGGGCAAAACCACCCTGCAGCGGCTGGTGCCGGTGTTTTACGGCGAGCAGCCGAACCGGGTGGTGCCCAAAACACGCAAAAAGTTTGATGAATTTTACCTGCCCTACTCCAACAGCTATCTGGTGTACGAGTACCGGCGTGAAAATGATGAGATCTGCCAGGTGGTGCTGACCAAGAAAAGCGATGGCGGTGTTGAGTACCGTTTTGTCGGAGCGCCTTATCAGAGCGATTTCTACCTGCAGCAAAGTGACGAAGGGGTCAAGGCGCTGAGCTACAGCGACTGGGCCAGCGCCATGCGTGCCCGGCCTGATGTGCAGGTGTCGGCCAAAATCAGTGCCACCAGCGAGTACCGCAGCATTATTCAAAACGATGCTGCTGCGCTGCGCGGCAACAATGCCGACAGCGTCAAGCTGCGCCGCTTAGCCGCCAGTTTCAGCCTGGTGGCCAGTGGCCATAAGCTGCGTCATATTGAAAAGCTGGTCAGCGCCGTTCATGCCAAAGAAGGCAAAATGGACACCTTAAAAGCCATGCTGGCGGCTATTTTTGAAGAAGATGGCGTGACCCTGCCGACCACCAAGGTAAAAAACACCAAGGCGCGGGACTGGATCCAGCAAATGCGCCAATCGATGCGACTGGACCGGCTGCAGCAGGATTTCGAGCGGCTGCAGCAACTGGCGCTGCAACTGGATGGTGCCGAAGCCCAGTTGGCGGCTTTGCTGCCCCTGCTCGAACAGGATGAGCAGCAATTAAAGCAACAGCGCGCCGATGCCGAGCAGCAGGTGCAAAGTCTACGCCAGCAACTGCAAAGCGCCAAAGAGCAATATCAGCAGCAACAACTGGAACACAACAGCCAGCTGGCCAAAGTCGAAGCCAGCCTGCATGAAACCTCGGCCCGGCTCGATCGCCTGCAGCAGCAATTTGATGACTTTGACAGCAAAGACATGCCGAAGCTACAGCGCGATACCGATGCGCTGCCGCTGTGGCGAGAAACCCTGCAAGAGCTGGCTGAACAGTACCAGCTGATGGTGGAACAGCACGGCGATATGGAGCGTCAGCTGGAGCAGCGTAAAGCCAAACTGGCCGAGTCCTTTAACCGCCTAAGCGAGCAGCACCGCGCCAAAGCCAAACAGCTGCAGCAGCAAAAGGATCAGACCCGCGAGCAGCAAGACAACAAACTGGCTGCGCTGGAGCAGGCCTTTCAAAGCCGACTGCACGAGCAACAACAAACCTTCGCCACTCAGCTCAGCGACTGCCACAGTGCCATCGCCGTGCTGCAAAGCCAGCTTAACGCCTCGCCGCTGACTGAAGCTGAGCACGACGAGCTGCGCGCCGCCGAATTGCGGCTGGAACAAGCTCAGCAGCAGGCCCAGCAGCAGGCCCGCCAGCTGCAGCAGTTGCAAAAGCAGCATCAGCAAGCGCAGCAACAACGTGAGCAGGCCGATCAGCAGCTGGAAGCCAGCCGCAAGGCCCAGCACAGCGCCGAGCAGCAGCTGCACAGCCTTGAGCGCCAGTTAAGCCCCGAGCAAGGCAGTTTGCGCCACTTCCTGCGCCTGCATTACAACGGCTGGGAGCAAAAGCTGGGCAAGGTGCTGGACGAGCGGCTGCTGGAGCGGCACGATTTGCAGCCGCATCTGCTGGATCTGACCGACAGCCTCTATGGCCTGCAGCTGGATTTAGCCGCCATCGACACGCCGGATTACGCCCAGGACGAAGCCGCCATTCGTCACCGCCTGCACAGTGCCGGGCAACAGCTGGAGCAGGCCACTGCCACCAAAACCGCCGCCGAGAAGGCATTAAAAGACAAGTACGAGCAGGCCGAGCTGGCCCGGGCCCAGCTGGAGCAGGCCGAATGGCAGCTGACCCAGTACGAGCAAAACATCGACTACGCCCGCGATGCCCGCAACCGCTTAGACGCTCAGCAGCGTGAGCTGGTGAAACAACGTCAGGCCACTGTGCGCTCAGAGCTTGGCGCCCGTCAGCAGCAACTGGACAAACTGCAACAACAGCAGCAACAGGATCTGGCCGCGTTAAAGGACGATCACAATAGCCAGAAAATGGAACTCAAAGCCGACTGGCAGGCCGAGCTGCAGGTGTTCGACGAGCAAATGGATGAGCTGGAGCGTCAGCTGGAGCGTAAGCGTGAAGACAACAAAAGCCAGTTGCGCGAGCTGCAGCAAGCCTTTGCTGAAGAGTTATCGGCCAAAGGCATCGATCCGCGCCGTCTGGCCGAGCTGCGGCAAAAACAGGACCAGCTCAAAGCCGATATTCAGGCCGTTACCGAGCGCCAGAATGAACTGAGCGCCTGGCAAAGCTTTATGCAACTGGACTGGCAGCAACTGCGCCCGCAACTGCTGGAGCAGGAAACCACGCTGAAACAGCAACAGCGCAGCAGCCGTCAGGCGCTCGAGCAATTAAAAGCCGATTACAGCCAGCAGCAAAAGCAGCTGGATGCACAAAAACAGCAGCATCAGGAACAGATGCAACATGCCGAGCAACGACTAACCCAGTTAAAGCCATGTTTAAGCAAGCTGGCCGAGCTGCACCTGAGTACCGTCAAGCCAGCCAGTCTGGCGGCCTGCGCCGATGTGATCGAACGGCTGTCCCGTACCAATGAAGCCCTGGAGCAGCGCAGCAAGCTCGATAGCGCACTGAAGCAGGCGATGGAGCAGTTTGAAAGCATGCTGAGCAAAGATGCCGGCCCGGAATTTTTGGATCGGCTGGAGCATGAAAAACGCAAACTGCCCGACTACGCCGGCAAGCGCGAGCAATTGCCGATCCTGTCCGATTTGCTGCGCATTTTAAAAGATGCCCAGCAACAACTGTTGGAAATGGGCGAGAACATTGGCGGCGATCTGAAGAAGTTTTTCACCGTCTTTAGCGACATCAACCGCCGTATTGCGCTGCAAAGCCGCCGCTTAAGCGAAGCTGTGGCCGACGACCTGGTGCTGGAAGGCATCAGCCGCTCGGAAGTACGGATTCTTTCCACCATCGACGAACTGGGTTTCTGGCAGCCGCTAAAACACTTCGCCAAACTGTACGATGACTGGGGTGCCTCCGGCAAAGCCCTGCCCTCAGAGCAGTACTTAAACGCCCTGGCCGATGTGGTCGAGCTGCTGCGCGCCGACGAGCAGTACAGCATTGAGTCCTTGCTGCGGCTGGAGCTGCATTTAAGCGAAGGCGGCTCCGAGCTGGTGATTAAAAACGACCGCCAGCTGCTGGAGTCGTCCAGCCATGGCATGGCGTACCTTATTCTGTGCAAATACCTGCTGGCCTTTACCCGCTTGTTGCGCGGCGATGCCAGGGTCAGCATTCACTGGCCAATTGATGAAATAGGCACCCTGGCGTACCACAACGTGGAAAAACTGTTCCAGGCCTGCAGCAGCAATAACATCGTGATTGTCGGCGCCTTCCCGAACCCGGAGTCCGATGTACTGATGCTGTTCCAGCACCGCTATCTGATTGAGCCAAGCCAGCAGGATCCGAGCAAACGTCAGCTTAAACGCATTCAACCCAAAGTCAGCCGCCTTGCTGAGCGACTGGCGCAGAAACAGCAGGAGGCCAGCTGATGCTGCAACACGGCCCTTTACTGGAACGGCTGCTGGCCGGTGACTTTATTTGTCAAATCAGCGACGAAGATGCCTTTCGCCACCTCGGCAATGAGCAAACCCAGCAGGAGATCAACCACTACCTGCGGCCACTGAACCGCCGGTTGGTCAGCAACGACGATGGCTCGGTGTTTTATCTGGGCTACCATGAGCTGACCAAAGAAGCCCGCGAGCATCTCAGCAGCCAGTTTGCGCTCACCGTGCAATCCCTGCTGCCGCTGCTCGAATGGCTGCAACTGGTGCAGGAAACCCTGGGCCGCGACAGCGCCCTGACCGCCGGCGATACCATCAAGCTGCAGGAATTTGTGCTGCGCACCGAAGACAACCAAAGCCTGCGCCAGCGCCTGAACGCCCTGGCCAGCGACCGCTTTTTTAACAGCCAGAGCGAGCAGCTGGACAGCCAGGTCAAACTGATTTTCCGCCGCTTAAAAGAGCACGGCTATCTGTTGCAACCGCACAGCGAACGCCAGTACTACATTGTCACCGGCAAAATTGATCATCTGCTGGATGTGATCCGCTTTATCCGCGATGAAGAGCAGCTGCCGGTGGACGATACCCCCAGCCAGGAGGCGCTGCTCTGATGGCCCCGCTCGACTCACAGTTGACGTCCAATTTATTCAGCATCGGTGCCGAGCGGCTGGCTTTGCTTGGCAAGCACCACAAAGCCCTGATGCAGGGCTATCTGGACGGTCAGGTCGATGAAACAGCCTTTAGCGAAGGGGCGCTGAAAAAACTGATTGCTGCCCGCATTTTATGGCGACCGGACGAGCAGCAGCCGCTGGCACTGCGGCCTTTGGTCAGTGAACTGATTGCCAGTATGGTGGCCGATGAAAACCGCCGCCAGATCAACGCCGATGTCGCCGAGAAGCTGGAACAAATCCGCAACCGGGTGCAGGCCTACCGCGATGCGCAGTACAAAGGCGATTACAGCGTGGCCGAGCTGCAGCTGCAGCGCCTGACCGAGCATGTGCACGATTTAAGTGGCCAGTTTGAAGAGGCCATCGACAGCCTCTGGCACCGGCTGAACAGCGACTTTGGTTTTGTCAGTAGCCTGGATGATAAAATCCGCGAAAACGAACGGGCGCAAAAACAGCTGCGCCGTTTGCTCGACGGCCTGGATTTGCTCGATTTCAACGAACTGATTGAGCTGTCCGAAGGCAACAACCACCTGCGTAAACTGCTGGTTAGTCAGCTGCAAAACCAGCTGAGCTCGCACCACAGCAGCTTGCTGGAAGTGCAAAAACGGCTGGTGCAGCTGCTGGCCAAGTTCCGTCAGCAGCAAGCCCGCTCAATGCTGATTGCCAATATGGCGGCCTTTTTGCGCCAGCATCCGAAATACCAGCCGGCCGATTACCCCAACCGCTCCGAGCTACCGTCCTTGTTCAATCAGGCGGCGGCCATCCGGCCACAAGCCGCCATCGCCCTGGATAAAGCCAGCGAGCGGGCGGTGCTGGCCGAACTGGTGCGTGCCCTGCCACGGCCCAGCAGCATCGAACTGCCGGAGCAGCACAGCGCCAGCTTTGCCGAGCTGCTGGCCGATGAAGAAATCACCGCCCGCCAGCAGGCGCTGAAAACCGATGTGGAAAACTTCTACCTGCGGGTGATCGATCAGGGCGGCAAACTGAGTGCGCTGGATTATTTGGCCCAACAGCAACTGAGTTGGGACAGCGAGATCTGGCTGTATCAGATCCTGGCCGAATACCAGGCGCTGCCGGTGGAGGAAAAGCAGATGTTTGCCATCCGCCGTGAAGAAGCCCCGGCCAGCGCGGTTAACCAGCTACTGCTGATCCGCGATATTCAGATCGCACTCAAGGCGTCCTAAAGCAAGTATAAACGAGAATCGTCTAAGGAATTAGTTTAGTGACTTCGGAAGGTAGTAGATCCATTAAAATTTACCCCACTTTTACATATGCTTGTGGGCCCAAAATGGCTGTAGTGTTTATTGTCCTGCACGGTTTAAATATTATGCTCTTCTTTCAATTGGCCAGCAAATACCTCTCGGCTGCATTTCAGCAAGAGCATATGATGATATTCGCAGGGATAATTTCATTGCTGGCTTTTGTTGCGCTTGAAATGGTTTGCTCCATTCTTTTTATTAAAAAAATAAGCAAGCCATTAATCTTTGCAGACGATTATATTCTTATTCCGCCATGGGCTTTACACAGCCTTTCCACTCAAAAATTGCAGCATTCACTTAAGTTATCTCTAAACGAAGTTAATCATATTAGCATTCGATTGGTTGACCCTTGTGGGTTAATTCAACGGTACTTACCCCGTATTGTTCCTATACCCATGCTTGTTTATCTTAAGACTGAGAGGGGAGTTACGGGGCTCAAGTTGAATCATGTTGGTAATTTTTGGGCTGTTTACGAGTCGTTAAATAACATGAAACCGCAGATGGCTATTAGTAATAATGGAGTCAGCTTTTCTCTGAGAGAATTTTGTGCTGGATTTGATGACATTAGTAAAGTCTGTTTTGGCACATCACTTTTTTTTGCTACTGCTATGCCATTTATGCTTTGGGTTTTCACCCCATAAGTATCTTATTAAGAACTGACGATAACTTTCTGTTACGCCCCAATCACTCAGGCTGCACCCGCGCCAGTACAGTCACGGGCTCGGTTAGCGGTAAGGCGATCAACAAGCCTTCGCCGGAGGCGGGGAAAATACCGGTCAGAGCGGTGATATTGACCTGATGACTGATCAGCACTGTGGGTGAGCTAAAGGGAGCCTGCGCCAGAAAGGCTCTTAATGCGCTGGTTTGTGCCTGGCCGTCACCTCGGCCGGCAAAGAATGAATTCAGCAGTGGCAGGGGCTCAACCGCTGAAAGCGCCATCAGCTGACCGGTTTCAAGGCAGCGACACCACTGACTGCTATAGATCTGCACGCTATCCTGTGTTTGCTGTTGCAGCAAACGCCCCCAGGCCTGGGCTTGCTGGCGGCCGCGTTCATTCAGATTACGTTGGGTACTGCAGTCCTCCAGCACAAAACCTGCCGGGTCGCCGGTACCGGGGGCTAAGGCATGGCGCATCATTAAAATGGCATCACCATGGCGCCAGGCTTGCCATGCACGCTCATCCGCCGACAGGCTTAACGGTAACAGCAGTAAAAGCATCCACAGCTTCACGCAGCAGCCCCAAAGTCATCTTCACTTGAGGTGCAATACGCTATAAAGCAGCAAAAGGATTTAGCGTGAGGGATAAAACCAGGCGTTTGTAATCAGACCGGCTTCGACCTGATACACCACCGCCACTTCGGAAGGTGTGTCGCTCATACCATAGACCCGCTCGTGATCGATGACTTTGTTGCCGACCACCATCCGGCTCAGCACTTCGGCTTTTAGTGCTGGCAGGGTAAACCGCTCACTGGCATAGAACTGCCGCAGCGCGTCCAGGCCTTGTAGCGCCGGGGAGCTAGCCGGCATGCGGTAAATGGCGATATCCGGATGGTAGCAGCGGCAAAATGCCGCTAAGTCTTTGGCATTGTAAGCGTCGAGCTGGCGCTGCACCGGCTCGGCCATATCCGCTGGCGCCAGCAGGTTTTTGTGCATAAAGCAGCTGTTATCGTCTTCCTGGTAATCGGCAAAAGGGCCGCAAAACACGAAACCAGCGCTTTGGTACAAGCGACGGGCTGGCCGGAAGAAATCCATCGAGCCGGTCTCCAGATAGAGATCGGTGATGCCGCTGGCAGCCGCTTCGGCCAGCACATGCTGCAGCAAAGCCCGACCAATGCCTTTGCCCCTGACGGCAGGATCGGTCCGCATTGATTTTATCTCGCCGATGCTGGCACTGTGCTGCTTTAAAGCGACGCAGCCGAGCAATACATCGTTTTGCCAGGCAGTCCAGAACCGAATATCCGGCGCTTTCAATTTGCTTAAATCCAGCGCATGCACACTCTCTGGCGGCGAGGTGGCGTACATATCGGCCAGGTGGCCCTGCAGCAGCTCGATGACGGCGTTGGATTCGAGCGGATCCAGCTGAATGGTGATCATGAAGGCTTTGTCCTTTTATCGGACGAACAGCATCCATCCAGCACCTGCTCCACCGACATACACAGCGTTTGTTCGGTAAAGACAGCACTTTGCAATGCCAACAAACGCTGATAGAGGGCATCGTCATCCAGCAGCAACCTGGGCCGCAGCTTTTTGTGCTGCAGCTTGTGCAGCATGTCTTCAATGGCGAACACCGCCGTTAAGTCCATGTAATCGACCCCGCGGCAATCCAGCACAATATCGTGGGTATCCATTACCTGGTCGACTTTGTCCATCCGATCCAGCATCTCGGCCATTGAGCCAAAAAACAACGGGCCACTTAAGCGAACCAGTCGTACCCCCGGATGCTTTGGATCATCCGGTACATCCAGCAGCTCATCGTCTTCCAGATGAATGTGGGCCGTTTTGGCCATGCGCCAGGTTACCAGGCCCATCGCCAGCACCACGCCAACCCCGACGGCGATCACTAAATCCACCAATACCGTTAGGGCAAAGACGCTGAGCATAATGATCAGTTCCGGCTTTGGGGTGCCCGAGATGCGTTTCAACAAGCGGTAATCGAGGATATCCAACCCGACTTTGACCAAAATACCGGCCAACACCGCCAGCGGAATTTGCGCCGCCAAAGGACCCAGCCCAAGCAGCAAGGCGAGCAGGAAGAGCGCATGGACCATACCGCTGACCCGGGTGCGACCACCGGCATTGACATTGACCACAGTACGCATGGTGGCACCAGCACCAGGCAAGCCACCGATAAAGGCACAGAGCATATTGCCAAGTCCCTGCCCTATCAGCTCTTTATTGGGTTTATGGCGGGTACGGGTGATGGAGTCTGCCACCAGCGAAGTGAGCAGGCTATCAATAGTACCGAGCAGTGCCAGTGTCAAACCCAGGGTGAAAATCAGGCTCCACTGCGCCAGACTAAAGTGCGGCAGATGCAGCTCCGGCAGGCCGGTTGGGATATCGCCAATCACCGGTACCTGCCATTCCAGCAGCACAGCGGCCAGGGTACACAAACAAAGCGCCAGCAAGGGTGATGGCAGGTAGCGGCTGATGCGCATCGGGGTAAACCAGACAATGGCAAAGGTCATCAAACCCAGTGCCAGCGCCTGCAGATTCAGCTCTGCCAGCGTATCGGGGAGCTTGGCCAATGCCTGCAGCGGCGAAGGGGATGGAGAAGCGCCAAGCAAGGGGGCGAGCTGCAACAAAATAATAATCACCCCTATGCCGCTCATAAAACCGGAAATCACCGGATAGGGGATGTAGCGCACCAGGCCGCCGACCTTGAGCAAGCCAAGCGCAATTTGCAGCACGCCGCCGACCAGCACCACCGCCAGCGCCATCTGAAAACTGCCGCCAAGGGCTGCTATGGCCGAGGCAAATACCACCGTCATCGGCCCGGTGGGGCCGGAAATCTGTACCCGGGTGCCACCAAACAGTGCAGCCACCAAACCCAACGCAATGGCGCCATACAAGCCAGCAGCCGCCCCGGCACCGGAAGCCACACCAAAAGCCAACGCCAATGGCAGTGCAACAATACCAGCGGTAAGGCCACCAAAGAGATCGCCACGCAAGGTGGCGGCAGAATAGGAGTTGGATGCTGCCATGAAATCGTCTTGTTGTTATTTTCAACAGACTTTGCAGATAATTGCAGCAAAGCCACGGTAAAGTGGGGCTAAGTTACCGGTTTCAGGCTCCGATAACAAGGCGGATCAGTTTGGTCTGTGCCTGCAAAGACCTCTTGCACGCTATTATTTGACGGGAGTAAGACCAGACTTGCTATGCTTAGCAAAAAACTCAGGTGCCCTCGTTATGGAAAGGAAAGTTCCTCCGCTGCTGCTGTTTGTGGTCTTCGCCGGGCTGATTTGGCTTACAGCCGGTTGGCCTGCTCCCTGGCCGTTGTGGTTCAGTCAGCTGCTGGCGGTCTTGCTGCTACTGGATGGCAGTATTTTTTGTGGCTGGGCGTTTTGGCAGTTTCGCCGCGCCAATACCACCGTTGACCCGCGCTACCCGGAGCGCACAACAAAGCTGGTAACTGAGGGCTTATTCCAGTTTAGCCGCAACCCCATGTACCTGGGTTTTTTATTGCTGCTGATTGCGCTTTGCTTCTGGCTGCATAGTTTAAGTGGATTTCTGTGGCTACCGCTGTTTGTACTCTGGCTGCACCACTGGCAAATTGTGCCGGAAGAGCGGGCGCTGGCCAACACCTTTGGTGACGACTGGTTGCACTACTGCCAGCAAACCCGGCGCTGGTTGTAGCCCGACAAAGCCGGCGTTTAGACCAACACGATTTCCTGCAGATGATCCTGCAGATGCAACCAATGTGCATTGTAATACTGTGCCTTACTTAAACGGCCATAGGCAAAGTGCGGGGCCAACCGCCCTTGCCAGCGCATAAATTGCTCCAGCTCTGAAATCAGCTCAGCCTGAGCAACATCCACAGGCACGCTGGTGCGCAAGCTAGGAGCACCGGGTAAGGGCTCATTCAACGGGTGCTGCATCTTACCGGCGGTACTAAAGGCTGCCAGCGCTGTGGCACCAATGGTCAGTTGAAACAACCGGGAACGCTGCTCCGGATACCCAATACGCGAATACCGGACACTCTGGGCACAGTGCTGAAAAATCTCACTCACCCCCCAGTCCCCCAGAGCATGTAATTGCGTTAACGGCAAGCGCTCCAGCTGATTGGTTAAAGCCAGCAAAGACGGTCGCCGCAACATAGACCCAAGATGCACACCAGTCCAAAGCACGATAGGTGTTGCAACGGCAAGGCTTAAAAAGGCTCTGCGTTTCATCAATTATTCTGCTCTTTTACTGAGTTTCTGTCATCTTAACGCCATTTTCTTGCCAGATCGAATCCTGCTTGTCCCTTGCTGAAGGTCAGCGCAGTGCTGTATGCTTGTTAACAATGTCCCAAGGAGAGCAGCGATGCGCTGGTGGTTGTTTATTGCTTGTTTTAGCACTGCCCTCTGGGCAGAGCCCGCAGCTAAAGAGATCAGGCTCTACACCGAGCATCTGCCGCCCTACAGCTATCTGCATGGCGATACCGTGGATGGGATCAATGTTGAATTGATGCGTTTATTGTGCCAGCGCGCTGAACTGAACTGCCGGATTGAACTGTTGCCATGGCGCCGGGCCTTTGACAATGCTCAACAGCAACCCCACAGCGGCGTGTTTTCCACCTCCCGTACGGAAGAGCGCGAGCCCCTGTTTCAGTGGGTAGGGCCTATTGCCTCGGATTGGGGCTATTTATTTCGCCTGAAAGGCCGCAGCGACGTCAACCCAACCAACCTGGAAGAAGCCAAAGCCTATAAACTGGCGATAGCGCGTGGCGATGTGTATGAGAATTATTTTAAACGTCATGGCTTTGAATACGGTATCAATCTGATGGATTTTGCAACCAAGCCAGAGCCTGTTCCGTTATTTTTGGCCAAACGGGTCGATTTACTGGTTGGCTCACCCCGCTCAGTCCGCACCTGGCTGCAACAGTACGGTGCACCGGAGGACAGTGCAGAGGCCTTATTTAAGCTGCGCAATGTAGGCGACAATTACCTGGCGCTGCACCCCGCCTTTCCGACTGAGCTGGCAGCGCGGCTGCAGCAAGAGCTGGAACTGCTGCGCGAGCAGGGCGTGATTCAGGCCCTGATCGAGCAGTATACTCACCAGTAATTTCAGGCTTAAAAACGGTAATTCAGACCAAACAAAATGGTGCTAAAAGATTTAAAGGTTTTCCCAGAGCTGTAACTGGCTTCGGCTTGAAGACCCAGCCCATTGGAAAACTGATACTGCCAGCCAACGGCACCAATCACACCAAATTCAGTTTCACTAAAGCGACGAGTGCGATACTGCAGCGCCACCCGATTTTGGTTCATGCCAAGCTTTGCGTACAGCTGCAGCTTTTGCGTTAGCGGGTAACCGGCATAACCACTGATGCTGATGGCGCTGTAATCGATGTCTTCCAGCTCACCAGTAAAAATGTTCGAGGCCACACTACCAATGCCCATAGAACCCTGACGGTAGGCCAACTCAACGCCATACTGGGGATCCCATTGGTAGCGATAAAACAGGTTGTAACCATTAAAATCTGAAAAGTTTTGCTCCCGCTCCAACTCAGGATCGGCGACCTTGGTTGCCCCCAAAAAAAAACTCGCACCAACCCGGTGGCTGTTGTCTGGCTCGCTGGCCACTGCCGTTGTAGAAAATAACCCGGCTCCGAGAAAAGCCATTGTTAGCATCGCACGTCGTTGCATAGTCACCACTCCTTTGACTAAATCCTGCCACTTTACAGCAAAAAGAACACCACTTAAATAACAAAGTTTACTTTAACGTGATGATTATCCGGTGAGAATTTTTCAATAAAAACAGGTACACTTGCAGCTGACCGCATGCATGAATCTACGAGACCTGCTAACCTTGACCCAACACTACAAGTTCCAATCAGCCTGGTGGCTACCCGGCGGCCATTTACAGACGCTGGCGGCCAAATACCTGCACCCACGCTATCAGGGCAGTTTAACCACTGAATGGCTGCCGCTGGCCGATGGTGATGAGCTGGAGCTGTGCTGGAGTCAAAGTCTAAGCGCCAATTATCAGGGCCCCTTGGTCGTACTGCTGCATGGCCTGGCCGGTAACCGGCACAGCCATTATGTGCAGGGCATGTTTGCTGCTTTTCAGCAACTGGATTGGCCGGTGGTGCTGATGCATTTCCGTGGTTGTGGCAGCCGACCCAATCAGTTGCCACGCGCTTATCACTCGGGGGATACCGATGATCTGCGCTATCTGTTGGCTCAATTGCAGCAACGCTTTCCAGGTGTACAACTGCTGGCCGTTGGTTTTTCGCTGGGTGGCAATGTACTGATGAAATACTGTGGCGAAGAAGGTGACAAGAACCCACTCTCGGCTGCTGTTGCCGTCTGTGCCCCACTGGCACTCGCCAGCAGCGCCAAACGGATCAATCAGGGCTTTAGCAAACTCTATCAACGCTACTTGCTGCGCCAGCTGAAACAAAGCGCCCTGCAAAAGCTGCAACGCTTTGACGACTTCCCGATTTCACTCACGCACCAGGCTGTAAAACGTATGCCCAGCATTGAAGCCTTCGACGATGGCTTTACCGCCCCCTTGCATGGATTTTTGGATGCTGCCGATTACTATCATCGGGCCAGTGGCCGGCAGTTTTTGCCAGCGATCCGGGTGCCAAGCCTGATTATTCATGCCGCAGACGATCCTTTTCTGGCCCCTGAGGTGGTGCCACACCCGGCAGAGCTACCGGACTGGGTGCAGCATGAGACCTGGCCTTCGGGTGGCCATGTTGGCTTTGTCGGCGGGCGCAATCCATTAAAACCCATCTTCTGGCTGAACGAGCGGATCCCGCTATTTTTTCAAGAGGTACTGCAACGGTGATTATTCCCTGGCAACAGCTTGAAACAGAGACCCTCAACAATCTAATTGAATACTATGTGCTGCGTGAAGGCACCGATTATGGCGAACAGGAAATATCGTTAGCGCAAAAAGTAGCTCAGGTCCGTGCACAACTGCAGTCCGGTGAGGTCGTACTGGTGTTTTCTGAGCTGCATGAAACCGTCAATTTGATGTCTAAACAACAGTTTAACGAGCAGTAAGGGCAGCTGAGCTGCTCTTACTGTGATGGCTGTGATTAAGGCACCAGCTTACGTGCTGTATCTAAGTAAACCTGGCCCCGGGCTTTCACCTTAGCGGCATCGCTGTACTCGGACGCGACATGCACTTCCTCCAGCACCTCGGCAAGTATGGCCAACTCGGCGCGCATTTTCTCCAGCGCATTTTCCAGCGTGTAGGTCAGTTGATGCACTTCGTGCAGCTGATGCGGGGTTAATGACTCCAAGGCTACCAGCTCGGCCAGTTTGACATTGTAGGCAGAAAAATTTTGCACAGCTTCGGTCAAGGTATCGGATGGCAAGCCCTCAAAATGATCAGGACGATCGGAGTGGGCCATAGCCGTTGTAGACAAGCCAAGTAGTAAGGTGCACACAAATGTTGTGAGTCGCATTCTCAATCCTCATTGCTATCGATTCGGTTGCTTGAGGTCGCTGACATTGTCTTGCAGGTGAGTGTGATGTGCCACTCATCAAAATACAGTCACTCTGTCGGTGCTGTTGGTCGTCAGTATAACCCCAACTGGCCTCAAGATGCGAGCATCAGTGCCACTGGCCGACGTGAAAATAAGCCAGACCAGTGCTGTGGCTGGTCTGGCTGGTGGGGGTCAGGCCAAGCGGCGCGGTGAGCGACTGCTTACCAGCCACACCAGGGCCAGCAGCACCAGCAAGGGCCAAAGGACGCTAAAGCCGACTACCAGCAGCACGATGCCTGCCAGCACCACCCCCAGCAGCAGGCTGTTCAGCAGCACAGCCCCCAGCAAGTATGCGAGGCCAGCCAGACAGAGCACCACGACAGCGGCGATCAACACATCAAAAATCATCAACACACCGCCTACCAGCAGAGCGCCGACAAAGGACAACAGTGCAGGCCCAAGCCAGACAATAGCTACCAGCAACGCAAAAACAATCAACACATTACGCATGGCTTGTCTCCTTATGCGGCTGTTTTTGTTTCAGTGCCATCAGCGCTTGCTCAATGGCTTCTTGCTGCTCCAGGCTCTGAAATTGTTGCTTAACCGAGTTGCTGCTGGCAGAGCGCCCCAAATCCATCGCTTCGAGCTGGGCTTCCAAACCATCGATTTTTTGCTCATAACGCTCAAATTTATGCAGTGCCTCGTGCACTTTGTGCTGATGCTGCTTGCTTTGCACCTGCAACCGCACCTCGGTGCAATCTGCCCGGCGTTGTGTTTGGTGATAACGCTGCCGCGCTTCATTGAGCTTGCTTTGCAACCGGCTGATATCGCCTTCAATATCGGCCAGCAGTGACTGACTTTGGGTTTCTTCCTGCTGCACGCTGCTGCGCTTTGTTTCAGCAGCCAAGCGCTCAGCCAGCGCGGCCCGCGCTAAATCTTCTTTATCGTGCGCCAATGCCCGCTCGGCCTTTTGCTGCCAGTCCATAACCGCCACATCCAGTTGCTGCAGCTGGCGTTGCAACTGTTTGCGAGCCGCGATGTGTTCGGCAGCCAGGGTACGCAATTCGGCCAAAGAGTCTTCCATTTGCTGTACCAGCAAGCGCAGCATTTTTTCTGGCTGCTCGGCTTTATCCAGCAGGGCGTGCAGATTGGCATTGATGATATCGGTAAAACGGTTCAGTGCATTCATGGTTTCTTTCCTTGTGTCTGTGCCAGCGATACTGGCTTGAAATAAGCAATACACCCAAGCTACTTCAAGAGCTGTGCCAGAACACAAAAAAACAAGTAAACCAATTTATTATTAAATACTTACGCCATGATTAGCACAAATAAATCCTGGAGCCAGTCATACACTGCCAGCCCTCGGTTAGCAAAATTGACCATAAAATAGTGAGATTTGACATGCGGTTAAAGCAGCATCACGGACCACACTGGCCAACAGGCCTGGTGTGGTCCGCAGAGAGGTTAGAAGCTGAACACCCGTACCGCTGGATCCAGGGCAAGCCAGAGTTGCGCCAGCCATCCAGGGTACATAGGTAAAGCATACACCCATTACATTAATTATTTCTTATAAAACCCTGCGACATAGTGTCGCAGATCAAAGTAAAGCTGCTTTTTACACTGGTGCTTCGCTCGTTTTGCGGCTAACCTCTTAATTAAGGTTAATCTAATTAAATGGTGATGCTGCTATGAAAACCAATGTAGGTGGACTGGATAAAACACTGCGTATACTAGTGGGCCTTGTGCTGATTGTACTGGCCGCAACTGGGGTGATCGGCGTCTGGGGCTGGATTGGTGTGGTGCCACTGTTGACCGGCTTACTCAAGACCTGCCCGGCCTACAGCTTGCTCGGCATCTCAACCTGCAAGCCCAAAGCATGAGCAGCCAGACCCTGCAGCTATTTGACTCTTTGGTCCTATTGGCTGTGCGCTACGCCATGGCGGACACAGGAAGCGCCAGCTTTGCTCAGGTGCAGCAAGCGATGGCGTATCTGCAACCCCCTGGCGTAGAAGCAGACGAGATCAGCACCGCCTTGCAGCGATTGCAAAGCGCCTGCTTAATTACCGGCTGTGATCAGCAGTACCAGTTCAACGAGTTGGCCGAACGCTTTTGGCAACAAAGTGGCGCCGATAAAGTCTGTGGTGTGCGGGTGCAGTGGCAGCGTTTGCATCAGCAGTTGCATGGGTTTGAACTTGGATCCCAGGAGGTTTTATGAGCACATCACCAGCCCAACCACTGCGGCGTAGATTGCTGCTTGGACTGGCCGGTGCCCGCATTACACTGGTGGGTGCGAGGAAAGAACATCACTACCAACCCGGTTACACTTTCTGCCCACTGATCACCAGAATTGGCCGCGCTATCTTGTCGGAGCTTGGCTACGAAGGAAAGCTCACTCAAAACTAAGTTACGTGGCAATCTGGCCCGATCGCTTGGTGCTGCTGGTCATTGGTATCGGCATCACTCTGTATGGTTGGTGCTTGCTAAAAAATTGGCTTCGTCAGCCCTAATTCAACTTGATCATCCATACGCAACAACTACACTAAAAGATGCCCATGCAGTTCAAGGAGCTTGCCTCTGTACGCTTATATTGCCCGCCAACCCATTTACGACAATACCAAAGCACTGTATGGCTACGAACTTTTGTTTCGCGATGGCGAACACAATAGCTTCCCCAACATCGATGGTGATGAAGCCACCTCCAGACTACTCACCGAGCACCACTTATTGGTGGGCGTTGAACAGATTGCCGCGGGCAAACTGGCTTTTATCAATTTTTCGGCCGAAACCCTGATCCACCACTTTCCAACATCCATCGACCCCAAAACTACTGTCATTGAAATACTGGAGTCGGTACCTATCAGCATGGAGTTGCTGCAAGCCTGCAAAGCCCTGCATGAAATGGGTTATGCACTGGCATTGGATGACCACGATTTTGATGCCAAATGGGATGTTTTTTTGCCCTACACCCGCTACCTGAAAGTGGATGTGCAACAATTTAATCTGGTGCAAATCAGTAAATTTATTCAGCGTATCAAGCATCATCCGGTCACTTTACTAGCAGAAAAAGTGGAGACTGCCGAGCAGTTTGAAAAGCTGAAGCTGATGGGATTTACCCTGTTCCAGGGCTATTTATTTGCCCGTCCGGAAATGATGAAGCATCGTCAGTTGAGCAGCAACAAGCTCAACCTGCTGGAGCTGATTGGCGAATCCTGTGCGGAACAGCTCGATTTTGACCGACTAAGTCGCATTGTCGAGCGTGATGTCGCCCTATCCTTTAAGTTACTGCGCTTTATCAACAATTCCGCTTATGCCAAAGAACAAAGTATCCAGTCACTGAAGCTGGCCATGGTTTACATGGGCGAAGCCGAGTTAAAAAAGTTCATCGCCCTGTTGGCCCTGGCCAACCTGGCAAACGGTGAAGACGATGCGCGGATTATTCAATCACTGGTCCGTGCTCGCTTTTGCGATCATCTGGCTAAGCTTTGCAACTACCCTGCCGACCCACCGTCTGCTTTTCTGACCGGATTATTCTCCAAAGTAGATGAGCTGGTAGAAATGCCGATGGAGCAAGTACTAAAGCAATTACCCTTACCCGAAGCCATTCGTCAGGCGCTGACTGGCCGCTCAGGGCCACTCGGCCAGTTTCTTAGCCTGATTGAAAGTTATGAAAGCGCCGAGTGGTCCCAGGCAGAACGGTTAGCAAACCAGCTGCATCCAGCGACAGATTTGGCACAACTCTATTTCGACGCGGTGCACTGGGCTCAGGGCATTTTGCAACCAAAGACATGATCAGGCGCAATGCGGGCATGGCCAAGACCGGTTACCTTCTCCCATGCTGCAAAAGCGCGGCCTTAGGTCATTCAGATCAGACAGGATAGTAAGGTGCCGGAAAAAATAGCCCCAAATAAACTACGTATTGGTTACGCCATTAAGTTGCCACTGAACTGGATGAAACACCCCTTTATGTCCAGTAAGTTGACCATTGAAAATGTGCATCAGATCCGCATTATTCAGTCGCTCAAGCTGGATTTTGTCTACTATTATCCAGAACAAAGTCTGGCTGCTGCTCCGAGTAGCTCCCCCACCAATGACGACGTACTGCGACAAATCGATGAAGCTGCTGAATACAGAGCGCAATTGCAGCAACAAAAATCAGCGCGCATCGAAGCATCCAAAGCACGGCGGCGTAGTATACAGAAAACCGAGAAGGCCTTTGGTCAGTCGTTTAATCAGCTGCACAGTCTGATGAAAAAACTGGGCAGTCAGCCGGTGACTGCGATAGAGGAAGCCTCTCAATTAACGGCGCAAATGGCTGAGTTGATTGCCCGGCCAGAAGCTCTGTCACTGCATATGATTGCCACCGCGCAAAAAGACCAGGAAAACCTGTACTACCATGCACTGAATGTCGCCACACTTTCCATGATCCTGGCGAAAAACCTGCAATACAGCGAGGAGCAAATTCAACTGGTTGGTTTTGGCGCTTTGTTCCATGACATTGGCAAGCTCCGACTGCCAAGCCAAATTGTGCGCAAAAAAGCGCCGCTTACCAAGCCGGAGCAGAACTTGCTTAATTTACACACCCAATACGGTGCCGAACTGGCCGAAAAACTATCGGTCTTTCCGCCCACAGCCATCCCCATCCTGATGCAACATCATGAATATGTTGACGGCAGCGGCTATCCGCAAGGGTTAACAGGGGATGCTATTGATCCCTTGGCAAAAATTGTGATGGTGGTGAATGTCTTCGACAATTTATGCCACCCCGGGCCAGGTCAGGCCACCCGCTCACCACACACGGCTTTATCTTACATGTATCGGAAAATGCGCCAGCAGCTGCCGGAAACGGAGTTAAAGGTACTGATTAAACAAATGGGGGTCTATCCACCAGGTACTCTGGTCATGCTCAGTGACGAGCGGGTGGGCATGGTGATCACCGTGAACAGCGACTCGCTGCTGCAACCCGATATTATGGTGTATGAGCCAGATATACCGCGCTTAGAAGCACCTATCCTCACCCTGGCACAGGATGATTTGGCGATTGAAAAGGTGTTGAAGCCCCAGCAGCTACCACAGCAGGTATTGGACTACCTGAACCCCTGTGCACAAATCAGCTACCATGTGCAGGGTAGAAAATAGAGCCTTACCCTTGATGAGCTCCTGCCACCAACTGCATGACAAGAGCCATCCTTGCAAAGCAACGAGCTACTTAATACGGGTGAAGATGACAGGTTCGGCTTCATCCGGCACCGTGAACATCATAGTGTCACCTTCCACCGTGACACTATCCGGAGCACCACCCGAGGTTAACGTATCCCCACTGGTATTTAGAATCAGGTTAAACTCAATCAGACCTGAGCTCGGATCATGCTGGTAAGTACCATACTCCATCCCAATACCGCCCTCCTCATCCATGGGTTGCATGGCGAAAAAGAAACCATCTTCAGTAAAAACAAAGACGACTTCATCTTCATGCTGAAGTAGCCAGGCGCCTACCAACCCTTCACCAGATACACCTACCTTTTCAAAAACATAAGGTGCACTAACATCATCCGGTATCAACTCGAAACCACTTGTGGTCAGCTCAAGTAGAACCCCTTCCTCGATGCCATTCAGGCCTAAGTCCTCATTTTCATCCAGCACAGCATTAGCGGTTAAACGTTTGAGTTGATAATCAAAAGCGCCAAATTCAAAATCATTGCCTGACAGTGCATTGTTCACCTCCATGAAGTAGTACACCCCATCCTCGCGGAATACAAACAGCACTTCATCCGAAGTGTCTTCATCTTCTGCCCGGATCGTCTCACGATAAGCACCGACCAGTTTTGGCAATACAATTCCTTGCTCTTGTAAAGTAGCCTCAAAGTGCAGCTGAGCATCTTCCGCACTGACCAACTCCATCACACTAGCATTCTGACCGCCATTTTGGATCAACGATAATACCGCCGCATTGGCCTCGAACGCTTCGATACTGACAAAAAAGTTAATCGCATCGGTTGCAACATTCGCTGCTGCATCACTCAGCTGAATGCCATTGCTGCCGTCGCTATCAATATCGAGTGAAAGTAGAAGTCGTACCATATTCACTACCGCATCATCCGCCACCCCACTAGCCTCAAGAATCTCAATCGGTGTCACGACAGCAGCAGCCAGAGTGCTTGGGAGTACCAACTCTCCTAATGAAAACGTTACTGTCTCACCTGACAAATACTGGAACTCACCAGCAGAGTTGGTTTGTCCGGATTGAGTCTCAGTTTCGAACTGAATATTTTCTACCACCGCATCCAGAAAAACCCCGGTCAGCACATCACCAGTACTTTGTGCTAAGAAGCTGGCTGTCACTGAACAGGCGGCTGTTATTGCAGCCGTAGTATATGTCCCATCCTGCGCTAATGAGCCACCACACCCAGTCACTGCATCAATGATAAACCCCTCATTGGCGTTTACGACAAAACTCGCAGTAGCACCTTGCTGAACACTCAAAGTAGCCGGAGAAATTGTACCTCCAGAGCCAGCAGTAGCCGTGATGGTAAAGTTAAGGGGCACCAAATCACTATCATCAGTGCTACCTCCACAAGCAGAAATTAAAAAAACCCCAGATAACAACACCAACACTTCCGCTCTAAAAAAATCACGCTTATCAACTCGCATGGTAAACCTCTTCATCTATCGGCAGGCTATGCGCGCTACCTGATCACTACAGCAAACAGCACTCCAGAGCAGAGAACCGTATCTGAACTATCACATCAATCTATAGAGGGCGTTGGCGGAAGAGGGTATTGAAAAGTTTTGATTTTTATTGAAACCTTTTTAATTCATAGAGATAGAGAGCTTAGACTCCAAACACTCCTGACAGTCATCCGTGGTAAATAACGATAAAATGTGACGATACAACTCTTGCTTTGTTTCTGAAACTCCGTGAGCTCCCTGCCCCAGCAACAGATTTTCTTTTTGCTCTGACACAGCAATGGTATAAAAAAAGAATGGGATTTCAATGCGACTTGCTCTCAGACTTTGCAGCAATTTTAAGCCTGCCAGGGCATCACCATCACGCCCCATATCGGATATGACCGCATCATAGTGATACATACCCAAAAGGAGCAAAGCATCCTCTGTTGACGTCACGGTGTAGATGGCTAAATCTTTGGCTCTGAGAAAAGCCAGCTCTTCTGAATTATTCACAGGGTTATCATCCACCCATAAAATACGGCCCAGCACATGGGCTGGCTCACCATATAACAAGTCTGTTTCAGCTGGCGCGTTGCCAGCGAGCATGCCTGTCGTCTGATTGATCCCCAGCACCATCAAAAACGCCATACCAATGCCAGATAAGCCTGTGAAGAGCCAGCGGCGATGCCTGACATTGCCCGACACGTTACCAACAGGCTCAACCGATGCCGGTACTTTCGTTAACAGGAGCTCAGTGCCAAACCGAAAGCCATGGCCATGCACCGTTTCAATCACAGGACTATGGCAGCCATGCTGTTTAAAAAACTTCCTGCTATCAGAAACCAAGCGGCTTAACGACCAGTTAGTCACAACGGTCGCTGGCCAGATGGCTTGTAACAACGCTTGAGTTGAGCAACTCTCCGGGTATGCCTCGATCAGCAGCAACAGCAAACGAATCATCCGCTGATCTGTAGAAACAAGCGCTTGTTGATGAAAAAGAGTTAAATGCTCTGTATCCAGAATGAAAGCATCAAATTGATACTGCATGCACTGCTCACCTAATCGCTTAGCGCCTCAAAACGTCTGTTAGTTACCATTTCAACTGGGATCGGATTAAGCATCCGCCTTCATCCAATGCTCTACGGCTGCAGCCAGTTCATCCGGATGGAATTTGGCAATAAACTGGTCGGCGCCGACTTTTTTTACCATGGCCTCGTTAAAAACCCCACTCAGCGATGAGTGCAGCACCACATGCATGTTACGAAGGTCCGGGTTGGCTTTCACCTGGGCCGTCAGGGTATAGCCGTCCATTTCCGGCATTTCAATGTCAGAAATCAGCAGGGGTACTTTTTTCGAGATATCACCACCCAACTCTTTGGCTTTTTTCTCCAGCCACTGCAGTGCTTGCTTGCCATCATTCACCAGCTCAATATTCACACCAATCGAGGTGAGTGCACGCTTCACCTGACCCCGGGCAACCGCGGAGTCGTCCGCCACCAACACCACTAAATCGGCCAGGTCCATCTGAGCCGCTTCTTTTTTTAAACTTTCGCTGACTTCTTCATCCGGTGGTGAAATTTCAGCAAAGACTTTTTCCACATCAATCACCTGCACCAGACGATCATCCACCTTGGTGACTGCGGTGAGGTAATGATTCCGACCAGCCCCTTTTGGCGGAGGGCTGATTTGCTCCCAGTTGATATTGACAATGCGATCCACCCCACCGACCAAGAAGCCCTGGGTGGTTCTGTTGTATTCGGTCACCAGAATAAAGGCTTTTTTCAAATCCTGGATAGCCGGCCCGCCGGTTGCCTGGCTTAAGTCGATGACCGTGATCGCTTCTCCACGCAAATGAGCAATACCCCGCACATGTGGCGAAGCGCCCGGCATTTCGGTGAGTTGGGGACATTGCAGCACCTCCCGAACTTTAAACACATTGATGCCATAGGGCTGCTCACCGTTCAGCCGGAAAATCAGCAGCTCCAGCCGGTTCTGTCCGACCAAATTGGTACGCTGATCCACCGATGCCATAAATTTACTCATGAGAACTCCATCTTACGGGCCTATTATTTAGAGTATAACTGAACTTCAGCAACTGACACTGTTTCAGATCATGCTTAAGTGTAGCCTTTTCCTGTAGCTTTTACCTGCCCTTTGCCGGTTTGGTTTAGTCTGTTGGCAGAAGTGGTAGCTTTATTTGGTTTGCTCAGCAAGCAGATTAGGTAAACAGACTAAAAGTAATGCTTTAAATCAAAAAAATCGATTAGGTCATTCAGGAAAAGTTACTTTCGGAACAGTAGTTTGCTGTCTATAGTTGATACAGCTTTAACGTGAGTACCTGCAGTACGCTCAGTAAAACCAACCTGAACAAGGAGTGATGCATGGACAAGAGTAATCAAAGCACCGGTAAATGCCCGGTGATGCACGGCGCCAATACGGCCGCCACCGATAATGTGATGAGCTGGTGGCCCAAAGCCCTCAATCTCGATATTTTGCACCAGCACGACAGCAAAACCGACCCTCTCGGCAACGATTTTAACTACGCCGAGGCCTTCAAATCGCTCGATCTCGAAGCGGTGAAAAAAGATTTAAAAGCCCTGATGACCGACAGCCAGGACTGGTGGCCAGCCGACTGGGGCCACTACGGTGGTTTGTTTATCCGCATGGCCTGGCACAGCGCAGGCAGTTACCGGATTGCCGATGGACGGGGTGGTGCTGGCACCGGCAACCTGCGTTTTGCCCCCTTAAACAGCTGGCCGGATAACGGCAACCTGGACAAAGCGCGGCGTTTGCTGTGGCCTATTAAAAGAAAGTATGGCAACAAGCTGTCCTGGGCCGATCTGATGATTCTGGCCGGCAACATGGCTTATGAGTCGATGGGATTGAAAACCTTTGGTTTTGGCGGTGGCCGCAAAGACATTTGGCACCCGGAAAAAGATACCTACTGGGGCTCAGAAAAAGAATGGCTGGCACCATCCGGCAGTGAAGGTAGCCGCTACTCTGGCGAGCGCGACCTGGAAAACCCACTGGCTGCAGTAATGATGGGCCTGATTTACGTCAACCCGGAAGGGGTGGATGGCAAGCCCGATCCGCTGAAAACAGCCCACGATGTGCGGGTGACTTTCCAGCGCATGGCGATGAACGATGAAGAAACCGTGGCGCTGACCGCCGGTGGCCATACCGTCGGTAAAGCCCATGGCAATGGCGATGCCGCCAACTTAGGCCCGGCACCGGAAGGCGCCGAACTTCACGAACAAGGCTTTGGCTGGATGAACCACAAAACCCGGGGTGTTGGCCGCGATGCCGTGACCAGCGGCCTGGAAGGCGCCTGGACCAGCAACCCAACCCAGTGGGACAACGGCTACTTCGAGCTGCTGCTAAACTACGACTGGGAGCTGAAAAAGAGCCCGGCCGGTGCCTGGCAGTGGGAGCCGGTGAATATTAAAGAAGAGCACAAGGTACCGGATGCGGAAGATCCATCCAAGCGCCACAACCCCATCATGACCGATGCCGACATGGCAATGAAGATGGACCCGGACTACCGCAAAATCTCCGAGCGCTTTTACAAGGATCCGGAGTACTTTGCCGAGACCTTCCGCCGCGCCTGGTTCAAACTGACCCACCGCGATCTGGGACCGAAAAGCCGTTATTTAGGGCCGGATGTACCGAAAGAAGATTTGATTTGGCAAGATCCGGTGCCCAAAGCTGATTACACCCTGACCGAAGCCGAAATCAGCGAGCTGAAAGCCAAAGTGCTGGCCAGTGGCCTGTCGGTATCCGAGCTGGTCGCCACCGCCTGGGACAGTGCCCGGACTTTCCGTGGCTCCGACTACCGTGGTGGTGCCAATGGTGCACGCATTCGCCTGGCGCCACAAAAAGACTGGGCAGGCAACGAGCCGGAGCGGCTGCAAAAAGTGCTGAAGGTACTGCAAGCCATTCAGGCGTCATTGAGTAAAAAAGTCAGCATGGCCGACTTGATTGTACTGGCCGGCAGTGCAGCGGTAGAAAAAGCAGCTAAAGATGCAGGTGTTAACATCACGGTGCCATTTGCACCGGGCCGTGGCGATGCCACGCAGGAGATGACCGATGCCGAGTCCTTTGAAGTGCTGGAGCCCTTGCACGATGCCTTCCGCAACTGGTTAAAAGCCGATTACAGCGTGAAGCCGGAAGAAATGATGCTGGACCGCGCCCAATTGATGGGCCTGTCTGCTCCGGAAATGACGGTACTGCTGGGCGGTATGCGGGTACTGGGCACCAACCATGGCGGCAGTAAGCACGGTGTCTTTACTGACAAAGTCGGCGTGCTCAGCAACGACTTCTTCGTCAACCTGACCGACATGAGCTATAAGTGGGAGCCAACCGGCAAGAACCAGTACAACATCGTCGAGCGTAAAACCGGTGCCACCAAGTGGACAGCCACCCGGGTCGACCTGGTGTTTGGCTCCAACTCCATCCTGCGCTCGTATGCCGAGGTCTATGCGCAGGACGACAACAAAGCCAAGTTTGTGCAGGACTTTGTCAACGCCTGGGTCAAGGTAATGAACAACGACCGCTTTGATATCAAGTAAAGCAATCCGGTAACACAAAGCCCCGCCAGCCAAAAGCTCGCGGGGCTTTTATTTTCGCGGAAGCAACCAAACGCCTGCCTTGAACAACCAGCATTGATGTTGCGCATTTTTAAACCCAGATTTACAATGCACATAAATTAATGACAAGGAATTCGTTATGGCTGAAATTTTATTAAACACCCGTCCGCAACATACCCAGACATTATTCACCAACCCTGCGTTTGCCGATAAAGACTGGCAACAGCAGTTTTATCGCAGCAACCGCAGCATTGTGGCAGATATTCTGCAACCTTATCAGCCCTATAGGCTGAATGGTGAGCAGGCGGATACTCACAATCTGTATCAGCAAATGTGTACCATTCCACAGCAACAACGCGAAATTATCAGCCACACCGTAGAAAGCATAGGGCCTGAGAATACCCTGGCGTTGGCTGCTATGTACGATGAACAGCTCTATCCGTACCTGGAGTCCAACGGAGCCACACTCAACGGCGCCATGGCAGGTGCCCTAGCCAGCAGCCGTGGCAACCTGATGCATAATATGCAGGCTTACGAAAGAACCTTGCTGGCGATACTGGATGGCAGGGCAAATGGCGCCAGTCGGGTCGAGCTGGTAAGGCTAGAGCAGCGGGCCCGGATCGAACACGCACGCCTAACCCAAACCTTCGAGTACCAGCTGCAACGGCATAGTGCCCGCTTCCAATCACCACGCGCCCGCAGCGCTTTGCGCAGCGCAGATCGCGGCATCAATATAGCCCGCTCCGGCCGAATCAACAGCCGCACCGTGGCTAAGCTTGAAATCAGCAAATCCAGCGACGTAAGAGCACTACGCCATATGGCGGCCCGAGCCCGTTACCTTGGTAATGGCCTGATTGCGGTTGATGCCGGTTTTAGGGTGCACAACGTCGCAGATGCAAGGCGTAATGGCCAGGATCATTACCGCCTTGCTGCGCAAGAGATGACCGGGTTTGGTGCAGGTACAGCTGCAGGTATCGTTGGCGCAAAAACAGGCTTTGCCGCAGGTGTTGTAGTGGCAACTAAAGTTGGTGCCGCACTAAGCTGGTCACCGGCTGGCTGGGTGATTCTAGCCACTGCTGGTGTCGCAGCTTTAGGCGCTGGTTTTGTTGCTGCTCACTCTATGGATAAATTTGGTAAGGGAATTGCTGGTGCAGCCTATGATATCAGCCAAAACCGAGGAATAAGAGGCAGAAGATAATGTCTGAAGAGCTAGCCTACACGGATTTTGAACTGCTGTATTTAGTGATTGGCGCTGTTGTTTTGCTTAATGCGGCC
>ERZ869909.375-NODE-375-length-56992-cov-9.399947_pt1 | contig 56992 bp, 57 predicted proteins | sample MGYA00520892_ERZ869909 | MGnify/ENA primary metagenome ERZ869909 (study PRJEB32215, sample SAMEA104723947) | bioreactor metagenome | biome: bioreactor; feature: anaerobic bioreactor; material: water | place: China | collected 2015-03-12 ... | reverse complement strand
CTCCCCGGCTCGCTCAATGTCATCACGCCACTCAATGTCATCACGAGGCGCGCAGCGCCGTGGTGATCCATAGGCCGTTTGGATGGCCACGGCGCTTTGCGCCTCGCCATGACGGGATGGGGTGGGGCGAGGAGACGGGACGGTGCGGGGGCGGGACGGTGCAGTGCGGGGACGAGACGAGGACGTTAGCCTTGGGCGGGCTGGCGTTTGAGCCGGAAGAATTCGGTAAGCAGGGCCCCGCACTCCTCGGCCAGCACCCCACCTTCGACTTCAACCCGATGGTTCATCCAGGGCTGGGCCAGAACCTGGCTGCGGCTGACCACTGCGCCCGAGCGTGGCTCACTGGCGCCGTAAACCAGCCGTTTGATACGGCTGTGGACCAGCAATCCGGCGCACATGGTGCAGGGTTCGAGAGTAACGTAGAGGGTGGTATCGGGCAGACGGTAGTTGCCGTCGGCCGCCGCTGCGGCACGCAGGGCGACCATTTCGGCATGGGCACTGGGGTCATGACTGCTGATCGGCTGGTTGAAGCCACGGGCGATCACCCGGCCGTCGCGCACCAGCACGGCGCCGACCGGCACTTCACCAAGGTCAGCGCCCTTGCGCGCTTCGGCAATGGCCTCACGCATGAAGTCGATATCAGCCGGTTTCATGACATTCCCCAGGAGCGGTCATCCCACAGCCACCAGCGACCATGGGATGAGTCCAGACTCAGATCAGTGCCCGCTCACGCAGCAGCGCAATCACCCGGTTGACGCAGGTTTCGAGATCCAGCTCGGCGGTGTTCAGCACCAGATCGGCGTCGGTCGGCGCCTCATAGGGGTAGGACACACCGGGAATGGTACCTTCGAGATTGGCAGCATACAGGCCTGAGGGGTCACGCTCCTGGCACACCGCCAGCGGCGCATCCAGATGCACCATCAGGCAGCGATTACCAAGGATATGCCGTGCCACGGCGCGGCTTTCCTCGGTCGGCGCGACGAAGGCGCCCAGGGCGATCAGACCGGCTTCGTTCATCTGCCGGGCAATTCGCGCACCCTTGTGCAGGTTCTCGGCGCGACCGGCGGCGTCCTGGTTCAGGCCCTTGGACAGATCCTGACGCAGTACCTTGCCATCCAGCACGTAGCAGGCCCGGCCGCTGTCGAACAGCTTGCGTTCAACGGCGTAGGCAATAGTGCTCTTGCCACTGCCAGACAGCCCGGTGAACAGCAGGGTTACCGGCTGTTGACCAAAACGTTCGGCGCGCTCATCGGCGGTCACGTGAGCCAGACGGCCGTGCTTGCTGCCACTGGTGTTCTGGCCATCCAGCCCCTTGGCGACGATCATGCCAGCGCCCACGGTGCCGTTGGTCATGCGGTCGATGACGATAAAGGCACCGGTGGTGCGGTTGCTCAGGTAATCGTCAAAGGCAATCGGCCGCTCCAGCGACAGTTCGACCCGAGCAATCTCGTTCAGGCCCAGCGCGCCGGCCGCCTGCTGCTCCAGGGTATTCACATCGATCCGGTGCAGGATGCGGGTGAATGAACCCGGGCTGTAGCTGGTGGCTCGCTTGATGTCGTACTTGCGCCCAGGCTGCATCGGCTGCTCGGCCATCCACACCAGGGTCGCCTCGAACTGATCACCGATCAGCGCGCGGTTGTCGACGTGGGTCAGCAGGTCGCCACGGGAAATGTCGATTTCATCTTCCAGGGTCAGGGTTACCGCCTGGCCTGGGCCGGCGCTTTCCAGTTCGCCGTCGAAGGTAACGATCGACTTGACCCGGCTGCTCTTGCCCGAGGGCAGTGCTACCAGTTCATCGCCCTTGTGCACGATGCCCGAAGCGATGGTGCCGGCAAAGCCACGGAAGTTCAGGTTCGGCCGGCTGACCAGTTGCACCGGGAAGCGCAGGTCGGTCATGTTGCGGTCGGCGGCGACTTCGACGCTTTCGAGAATCTCCATCAGCGTCTGCCCGGTGTACCACGGGCTGCGCTCGCTGCGGTTGACCACGTTGTCGCCCTTGAGCGCCGACATCGGCACGAACTGCACGCTGTTGCCGTCGAGCAGCTCCAGACCCTTGGCGAACTCCAGGTAATCAGCGCGGATCTGCTCGAACACGCCCTGATCGAAGTCCTTGAGGTCCATCTTGTTGACGGCCACGACGATGTGCTTGATGCCCAGCAGCGAGGCAATGAAGCTGTGACGCTTGGTCTGGGTCTGCACGCCGTAGCGGGCGTCGATCAGGATGATCGCCAGGTCGCAGGTCGAGGCGCCGGTGGCCATGTTGCGGGTGTACTGCTCATGGCCGGGGGTGTCGGCGATGATGAACTTGCGCTTGGCGGTAGAGAAATAGCGGTAGGCAACATCGATGGTGATGCCCTGCTCGCGCTCGGCCTGGAGGCCGTCGACCAGCAATGCCAGATCCACTTCTTCGCCGGTGGTGCCGGACTTTTTCGAATCCTTGGTGATCGCTTCCAGATGATCCTCATAGATCATCTTGGAGTCATGCAGCAGACGCCCGATCAGCGTGCTCTTGCCGTCATCGACGTTACCGCAGGTAAGAAAGCGCAGCAGCTCCTTGCGTTCGTGCTGAGCGAGGTAGGCCAGAATGTCCTGGCCGATCAAATCGGATTGGTGACTCATGTAATTCTCCGGACAGCGTGCCGCGCTTAGAAGTAGCCTTGACGTTTCTTTTCTTCCATCGACCCAGCTGAATCGTGGTCGATGACGCGCCCCTGGCGCTCGGAGGTCTTGGCCAGCAGCATTTCCTGGATGATCTCCGGCAGGGTGTCGGCGCTCGACTCAACCGCACCGGTCAGCGGGTAGCAGCCCAGGGTGCGGAAACGCACCATCTTTTTCTGGATGCCGGCTTTCTGCTCGGGGCTCAGGTGCTGCAGGATGCGCTCATCATCGATCATCACCAGCGCACCGTTGAGTTCGACCACTTCACGCTCGGCGGCGTAGTACAGCGGCACGATCGGGATGCTTTCCAGATAGATGTATTGCCAGATGTCCAGCTCGGTCCAGTTCGACAGCGGGAACACGCGGATGCTCTCGCCCTTGTGCACCTTGCCGTTGTAGATGTTCCACAGCTCGGGGCGCTGGTTCTTCGGGTCCCAGCGGTGGTGTTTGTCACGGAACGAGTAGACCCGCTCCTTGGCCCGGGACTTCTCCTCGTCGCGGCGCGCGCCACCGAAGGCGGCATCGAAGCCGTACTTGTCCAGCGCCTGCTTCAGGCCCTGGGTCTTCATCACGTCGGTGTGCACCGCGCTGCCGTGGGTGAAGGGGTTGATACCCTGCGCCACACCTTCGGGGTTCTGGTGCACCAGCAGGTCGAGGTCCATTTCCTTGACCATCTTCTCGCGGAATTCGTACATGGCCTGGAATTTCCAGCCGGTATCGACGTGCAGTACCGGGAACGGCAGGCGGCCCGGATAGAAGGCCTTGCGCGCCAGGTGCAGCATTACGGCGGAGTCCTTACCGATCGAATAGAGCATGACCGGGTTCTGGAATTCGGCCGCCACTTCACGAATGATGTGGATGCTTTCGGCTTCCAATTGCTTGAGATGGGTCAGTTTTTCCAGCATGGCGTACTCACGGACAAAAAGGGGACGCCGGGCATCCCGGGAAATTATCGGGGCATTGTAACAAAGCGGATTGCTTATAATAAGGAGTCGCGCAAGAACCTTGGGCTATAAGCATATATGCGAAAATACACAGCCCGCTCTAACCTTCTGCCCCAAACCTGGATTGCCACGGGCCTGCGGCCCTCGCAATGACGAGGTAAGGCTAACGCCCACACTCCACACACCCCACCGTCATTGCGAGCCGCACTCTAAAGCCGCCCCCTCTCCGTCATTGCGAGTCGCGTAGCGGCGAAGCAATCCAGCCACACCCCGACCCAGCACTTACCGCAAGGCGACCACGACAAAACAACCCACACCCCCACATCGCCCCACACCCCACCGTCATTGCGAGTCGCGTAGCGGCGAAGCAATCCAGCCACACCCCGACTCAGCACTTACCACAAGGCGACCACGACAAAACAACTCACACCCTCACACTGCCCCGCACCCCATCGTCATAGCAAGCCGCATTCTAAAGCCGCCCCCTCTCCGTCATTGCGAGGAGCGCAGCGACGAAGCAATCCAAACGTACTCTCCCCAAGCGAGGACGGGACTGGAGGAGTCAGACCGGGTTGTCTATGTCGATAAACCGGTGCTCGAGACCAAAATGCTGCGCCAGATGCTCACCCAGCGCCTTGACCCCATAGCGCTCAGTGGCGTGGTGGCCGGCGGCGAAGAAGTGAATGGCGTTTTCACGGGCGGCGTGAACGGTCGGTTCGGAGACTTCACCAGTGACAAAGGCATCCACACCCAGGGCGATGGCCTTGTCGATGTAGCCTTGGGCTGCACCGGTGCACCAGGCGATGCGCTTGATCGGGCGGTCATTGCCGGCGACATGCAGCGGTTCGCGGCCCAGCTGTTCATGCAGCCGAGCGGCCAGTTGTGCACCGCTCAGCGGCTCCGGCAACTCGCCTTCCAGCCCGACCGAGCGCGGATTACCCGGCTCCAGCCCGCCAGTGATGTTCCAGCCCATCAGCCTGGCCAACTGTACGTTGTTGCCCAGCTCGGCGTGCACATCCAGCGGCAGGTGGTAGGCCATCAGGTTCAGGTCATGGCTGAGCAGAGCCTTGAGCCGGCGCTGCTTGATGCCGGTCACCGGGCTGGCTTCACCCTTCCAGAAGTAGCCATGATGCACCAGCAACAGATCGGCATCGGCGGCAATCGCGGCATCCACCAGGGCCTGGCTGGCCGTGACCCCGGTAACAATACGCTGGATCTGCTCACGCCCTTCGACCTGCAAACCGTTGGGACAATAATCTTGAAACAAACCACTGTCCAACAGGCTATTGCAGTAGTTCACCAGAGTGTTACGGTCAACCATCACGCCTCTCCGCGGATAAAAGCTCATTGTCCCGGCAGAATGTCACGGATTCAACCGTCAGCGCCTGCAGAATGGCGTCATAATCCTTATAATGACATGCACTAGCCGTACACGTCGGCCATGACCATCGGGACCGGATCGATGAAAGATCTTTTGCGTACACTGGGCTGGCCCGCACTCTGCGGCCTGCTCCTGGCCTTGCTGATCATCCAACAGGATCCGCAATGGATTGGCCTGTCTGGCCGCGACAGCGTCCCGCAACTGACCTATGAGGCCCGCAATAACAGCAATGGCCCGGCCTCTTACAGCAGTGCCGTTCAACGCGCTGCGCCGGCCGTGGCCAATATCTACACCAGCAAGCAGGTCAACCAAGGCAGCAACAGCCAAGCTTTCATCAACCCGACCCTGCGCGACTATTCCGAAAGCATGCCGGCGCCCTCACGGCGCCAGTCGAGTCTGGGCTCGGCGGTAATTCTCAGCCGCGACGGCTACCTGCTGACCAACAATCATGTAATCGCTGGTGCCGACGAAATTCTGGTCGCCCTGCAGGATGGCCGCGAGGCCCTGGCCACCCTGATCGGCACCGACCCGGAGACTGACCTGGCGGTACTCAAGATCGATCTGCCCAACCTGCCAACCGTAACCATCAGCCCCAATGAACAGCAGCATATCGGCGATGTGGTCATGGCTATCGGCAACCCGTTCGGTCTGGGCCAGACGGTAACCATGGGCATTATCAGTGCCACCGGGCGTAATCAGCTTGGCCTCAATACCTATGAAGACTTTATCCAGACCGACGCGGCGATCAATCAGGGAAATTCCGGCGGCGCGCTGGTCGATGCCAATGGCCACCTGATCGGCATCAATACCGCGATCTTCTCCCAGTCTGGCGGCTCGCAGGGTATCGGTTTTGCGATTCCGGCCAAGCTGGCGGTCGAGGTCATGCAGGCCATCATCGGCCAGGGCCGCGTGGTACGTGGCTGGCTGGGGGTCGAGGTACAGCCGCTGACCAGCGAGCTGGCCGAGTCGTTCGGGCTGGATATCAGTGAAGGGATCGTGGTTTCTGGCCTGTACCGCAACGGCCCGGCCTGGCAGTCGGGACTGCAGCCGGGCGATGTGATCCTGAAGATCGACGGCAAGCCGGCCAGCAGCGGCCGTCAGGCTATGAACCAGGTCGCCCGGGCGCGCCCCGGCGACAAGGTCGCGCTGGATGTGCTACGTAACGGCGAGCCGATGCACTTTGAGGCCGAGGTGGGCATGCGCCCGAGCTTCCGTAGCTAGGGAACCAGAGCCGCAATAATGAAGCCCCGGAGTCGCTGAACAGCCTTGTGTCGCGCAGGCGCGCGACAACTCCCGGGCGGGCTTCAGGCCATCAGAGCAACAGTTTGAGTGCGGCTACCAGTGCCTTGTTTTGCGCTTCGTTGCCGATGGTGATGCGCAGGAACTGTTCGATCCGCGGCAGCTTGAAGTGCCGCACGATCACCCGATGTTCACGCAGACCATGGGCCAGCAGCGCTGCATCATGTTGCGGATGACGGGTAAAGACGAAGTTGGCCGCCGACGGCAGCACCTCAAACCCCATGCCCTGCAATTCGGCCGTCAGCTTGTCGCGGCTGGCGATCACCGCCTTGCGGGTATGGTCGAACCAGTCATGATCCTCGAATGCGGCTACCGCTCCGACAATCGCCAGACGATCCAGCGGGTAGGAGTTAAAGCTGTTCTTGATCCGCTCCAGCGCCTCGATCAGGTCCGGATGACCAACCGCCAGCCCAACCCGCAACCCAGCCAGTGAGCGCGACTTGGACAGAGTCTGGGTTACCAGCAGGTTGTCATAGCGCTCGACCAGGCTGATTGCCGTCTCACCACCGAAATCGACATAGGCCTCATCAACCACCACCACCGAGTCCGGATTGGCCTGAACGATCTGCTCGATCTGCTCCAGCCCCAGCAACACCCCGGTGGGCGCATTGGGGTTGGGGAAGATGATCCCGCCATTGGGCTGACGGTAATCCTCAACCCGCAGACTGAAGTCCTCGGCCAGCGCCAGCGGCTTGGGCTCAATGCCGTACAAACCGCAATAAACCGGATAGAAGCTGTAGGTAATGTCCGGGAACAGCAGTGGCCGGCCATGCTGGAACAGCCCGTGAAAGATGTGCGCCAGCACTTCGTCGGAGCCGTTGCCGACAAACACCTGGGTGGTGTCGACGCCATAGTAATCAGCAATGGTCGCCTTCAAGGCATCGGCATTCGGCGCCGGATACAGCCGCAGGCTGTCATTAAGCTCGGCCCGAATCGCCTCAATCACCTTGGGCGAAGGCCCGTAGGGGTTCTCATTGGTATTGAGCTTGACCAGGTTCTCGACCTTGGGCTGCTCGCCCGGCACATAGGGCACCAGATCCTTGACGAAAGGACTCCAGAAACGACTCATGCGTTATTACCCCTTGATCCGATATTCGGCGCTGCGTGCGTGCGCGGTCAGGCTTTCGCCACGGGCCAGTACCGAGGCAGTCTTGCCCAGTTCCGAGGCGCCATCAGGCGAGCAGAAGATGATCGACGAACGCTTCTGGAAGTCGTAAACCCCCAGCGGCGAAGAGAACCGTGCAGTACCAGAGGTCGGCAAGACGTGGTTGGGGCCAGCACAGTAGTCGCCCAGCGCTTCCGGAGTGTGGCGACCCATGAAAATGGCGCCGGCATGGCGAATTTTCGGCAGCAGCGCTTCGGGATCGGCAACCGACAATTCCAGGTGCTCGGCGGCAATACGGTTGGCAATTTCGCAGGCTTGATCCAGGCTCTCGACCTTGATCAGGGCACCACGGGTTTCCAGGGAAATGCGCACCATGTCAGCCCGTTCCAGACTGCCGAGCAGTTTGTTCAGGCTGGCTTCCACCGCATCGAGGAAGGCGGCATCCGGCGACAGCAGGATCGACTGGGCGTCCTCGTCGTGCTCGGCCTGGGAGAACAGATCCATGGCGATCCAGTCCGGGTCGGTCTGGCCATCGCAAACCACCAGAATTTCCGAGGGTCCGGCGATCATGTCGATACCAACCTGGCCGAACACCGCACGCTTGGCGGTAGCCACATAGATATTGCCGGGGCCGACGATCTTGTCCACCTGCGGCACGCTCTCGGTGCCATAGGCCAGTGCCGCCACGGCCTGGGCGCCACCGATACTGAATACCCGGTCAACCCCGGCCAGGCAGGCGGCAGCCAGTACCAGTTCATTGATCTCGCCACGCGGGGTCGGGACCACCATGACCACTTCCGGCACCCCGGCAACCTTGGCCGGAATCGCGTTCATCAGTACCGAGGACGGATACGAGGCCTTGCCACCCGGCACATACAGACCAACCCGATCCAGCGGGGTGATTTTCTGGCCCAGCACGGTGCCGTCGGCTTCGGTGTAGCGCCAGGAGTCCTGACGCTGGTGTTCGTGATAGCTGCGCACCCGCTCGGCAGCCACTTCCAGGGCCTGACGCTGTTCCGGGGAAATCCGCTCCAGCGCCAGTTCCAGCCGGGCCCGATCCAGAGTCAGATCAGCCATGCCGCTTGCGTCCAAAGCATCGAAACGGGCGGTGTATTCGACCACCGCAGAGTCACCGCGCTGGCGCACGGCGGCGATGATTTCCTCGACCCGCTCGTTGACCGCCTTGTCCGACACCCCTTCCCAGGCCAGCAGCGCATCCAGATGATGGTTGAAATCGGCCTGATTGGCGTTCAGACGGGCGATTTTCAACGGTGCGCTGCTCATGGGTGATTACCTTTGCGTTGGGAATAATTCGGGTGACCGGTCAGCCGGCACGCTGTTCGACAGCCTGCCCCAGTTGCTCAATCAGAGCGGTGATCCGGGCATGCTTCATCTTCATCGAAGCCTTGTTGACGATCAAGCGCGAACTGATGGTGGCGATCAGTTCCTGCGGCTCCAGGCCGTTGGCCTTGAGCGTGTTGCCGGTGTCGACCACGTCGATGATCTTGTCGGCCAGGCCAACCAGCGGTGCCAGTTCCATCGAGCCGTACAGCTTGATCACTTCAACCTGGCGGCCCTGTTCGGCGTAATAGCGCTTGGCGACATTGACGAACTTGGTCGCCACCCGCAGCCGGCCCTTGGGCTCTGGCGTATTGACCGGCCCTGCGGTCATCAGCTTGCAGTTGGCGATTTTCAGATCCAGCGGCTCGTACAGGCCCTGGCTGCCGTACTCCAGCAGCACGTCCTTGCCGGCCACACCCAGATCGGCGGCGCCGTGCTCAACATAGGTCGGCACGTCGGTGGCGCGCACGATCAGCAGGCGCACGTTCGGGTCGCTGGTGGTGAAGATCAGCTTGCGGCTTTTCTCCAGGTCCTCGACCGGCTCGATCCCGGCCTGCTTGAGCAGTGGCAGGGTGTCGTCGAGGATGCGCCCTTTGGACAGGGCGATGGTCAGTGTCTGGCTCATGCGGGCTCTCTCAGAACTGTCTCAGGCCGGCACCCGGCGGATGATCGCGCCCAGTGACTGCAATTTCTCTTCGATGCACTCGTAACCACGGTCGATGTGGTAAATGCGGTCGACCAGGGTGTCACCTTCGGCGACCAGGCCGGCGATGACCAGACTGGCCGAGGCGCGCAGGTCGGTAGCCATGACCGGTGCGCCCTTGAGCCGCTCGACCCCGGTAATGATCGAGGTGTTGCCCTCGACCAGAATCTGGGCACCCATGCGGTTCATTTCCTGGCAGTGCATGAAACGGTTCTCGAACACGGTTTCAATCACCGTACCGGTCCCCTCGGCCACTGCGTTCATGGCCACGAACTGGGCCTGCATGTCGGTCGGGAAGGCCGGATAAGGCGCGGTGCGCAGGTTGATCGCCTTGGGCCGGTTGCCCTTCATGTCCAGGCTGATCCAGTTTTTGCCGGTATCAATCTGAGCACCAGCCTCTTCCAGCTTGAGCAGTACCGCTTCAAGAATCGACTCGTCGGTATCCTTGAGCTTGACCCGGCCCCGGGTCGCAGCCGCAGCCACCAGATAGGTGCCGGTCTCGATCCGGTCAGGCATCACGCTGTGACGGGCAGCGCCCAGGCGCTCAACGCCTTCCACCACGATGGTGTCGGTGCCGTGGCCCTTGATATTGGCGCCCATGGCGATCAGGCAGTGGGCCAGATCAACCACCTCCGGCTCACGCGCGGCGTTCTCGATCACAGTACGGCCCTTGGCCAGGGTCGCGGCCATGAGGATGTTCTCGGTACCGGTCACAGTCACGGTATCAAAGAAGATATGCCCGCCGCGCAACCCGCCTTCCGGGGCGCGAGCCTTGATATAGCCACCCTCGACCTCAATCTGCGCGCCCATGGCTTCGAGCCCGCGAATGTGCAGATCAACCGGTCGGGAACCGATCGCGCAACCACCAGGCAGCGCAACTTCGGCATAGCCGAAATGGGCAACCATCGGGCCCAGTACCAGAATCGAGGCGCGCATGGTCTTGACCAGCTCGTAAGGCGCTACCAGGCTGCTGATGCTGCGTGGGTCTACTTCAACATTCAACCGCTCATCGACCACCGGCTGCACGCCCATGCGCCCGAACAGCTCGATCATGGTGGTGATGTCGTGCAGGTGCGGCAGGTTGCAGATGGTTACCGGGCCGTCAGCCAGCAGGGTTGCGGCCAGGATCGGCAGGGCCGAGTTCTTGGCTCCGGAAATGCGAATTTCACCGTCCAGTCGGTTGCCGCCGGTGATGATCAGTTTGTCCATACGGTATCTCTTGGTTAGGCGCCGCTCAGGCGCGACTGGCCCAGGCTTGGCGGGTAAAGAACTTCATGGTCACCGCATGGATTGCACCGCTCTGGATCTGGTCGTTGAGCAATGCGTAAATCTGTTGCTGGCGTTTAACCGGCGACAGCGCCGCAAGGCTGTCACTGATCACGTTGAGCTGAAAATTGCAGCCTTCGCCTTCCACTTCGACCTGGGCGTCGGCCAGGCTGGACTCGATAAGCTGCTTGACTTCACTGGCCTGCATTTACATCTCTCCACTGCGGCATGACCGCAAAACTTCGATTGTCGACTGGCGCGCCTCAGGCGTCCAGCCATTCATCCAACCCATAGACCTCAGCCATGCTGCGCAGACCAGCGGGCATGCCTTCAACCTTGAGTTCGACTGAGCGCTCTTTCAGAGCCCGCGCCGCTACCAGCAGCAGTGACAGGCCGACACTGTTGGCACGCTCGACCTGGGACAGGTCCAGTACCACGCTCTGCTGGACATGGCGCATGGCGGCGATGATTTGCTCACGCAGATCCTTGGCGGTTTCGAAGTCAAGATTGCCTTCAACCACCCAACGGCCGGGCTGGGCGCGGCTCTCAATCAGCTTGGCTTTCACTCGGCAGCCCCATTGTTTTCAAGGGTTTCGGCAATCACACCGCCCCAACCGTCGATCACTGCGTCGAGATTGTTGCGGTTGGCCTGCATGGCCTGGGCGAACTGGTCACGGAACAGCAGACCGATGTTGATGCCTTCAACGATTACATTGCGCATCATCCATTTGTCGCCAACCAGGGCCATGGTGTAGTTGACCTGATAGACCGTGCCGTTGGCAGTGTGGATTTCCATGGTCACGTTGGTCCGGTCCGGACGCTGCTGATCACGCGCGGTCGGCGGCAACACCTTGATTTCGCCACTATTGAACTCCAGCAGAGCGTTGCCATAGAACTGCACCAGGCTGCGCTTGAAGGTGTCAACGAAGCGCTCGATCTGCTCGTCGGTCGCGTTGCGGCTGAAACGCACGGTCATCACGCTGCGGGCAATGCCCCGATAATCGATGACCGGCTCAAGAATTTCGTTCAGGCCGTTCAAAAAGGCCTCGGAATCCTGCTTGTACAGCTCACGATTGGCATCCAGCACCTCCAGCACCCGCGTGGAGGAATCCTCGACGATCTGATGCGGCGTGGCATTGGCCTGAGCCAGCACCGGCAGGCTGCACAGCAGAGCAAAGAAAGTGGTGAGTAGGGCTCGCATCGGTTACTCCAGTTTTTAGTCGTCGTTACTGACCGTATTGAACAGGAAACGGCCAATCAGTTCCTCCAGCACCATGGCGGACTGGGTGTCGTAGATCTCGCTGCCGTCGACCAGGAAGTCGTCTTCGCCACCTACGCTGATGCCAATATATTTCTCGCCCAGCAGCCCAGCGGTAAGGATTGAGGCGGAGCTGTCGGCTGGCAGGGTGTCGATATCGCCACGAATAGCCATCTCCACCCGGCCGGTGTAACGGTCCTTGTCGAACTCAATGGCGGTAACCTGACCGATAGTAACCCCGGCCATGGTGACTCGGGCCCGCGTGGTCAGGCCGGAGATGTTGTCGAAGTGGGCATGCACCTTGTAGGTGTCCCCCGTGGCGTTCACGGTCAGACCACTGACACGCAGGGCCAGCACCAGCAAGGCCAATACGCCGATCAGGATGAACAGGCCAACGGTCAATTCCAGAGTACGGGTACGCATGATCGGTTTCCTTGGCTGATCAGAACATCAAAGCTGTAAGAATGAAATCAAGGCCGAGTACGGCCAACGAGGCATAAACTACGGTACGGGTGGTCGCCCGGCTGATGCCCTCGGAAGTCGGTTCGCAGTCATAACCCTGGAATACCGCAATCCAGGTCACTACGAAGGCGAACACCACGGCCTTGGTCAGACCGTTGAGCACATCATGAGTAAACTGCACCGAGTTTTGCATGTTTGCCCAATAGGAGCCGGAATAAACTCCGAGCCAGTCCACGGCGACCATGGCGCCGCCCCAGATGCCAACGACGCAGAAAATCAGCGCCAGCAATGGCATGGAAATAAAACCGGCCCACAGACGCGGCGCAATCACGTATTTGAGCGGGTCAACGCCGATCATTTCCATGCTCGACAACTGCTCGGTAGCCTTCATCAGGCCGATCTCAGCGGTCAGCGCAGAACCGGCACGACCGGCGAACAGCAAGGCGGTCACTACCGGCCCCAGCTCACGCAGCAGCGTCAGTGCAACCATCTGGCCGACGGCCTGTTCGGAACCGTAGTCCTTGAGGATGTTGTAGCCCTGCAGGGCCAGCACCATGCCGATGAACAGGCCAGACACCACGATGATCGCCAGCGACAGCACGCCCACGGCATAAAGCTGCTTGACCAGCAACTGGAAGCCGTTGCCAAAACGCGAGCGGCCGACCAGCGCGTTAAACAGAAACACCCCGGAACGGCCCGTCGCAGCCAGTACATCCAGACCTGAACGGCCGATCAGGGCCACCCGATCGATCATAGTCTTCACGCCTTGCGATCTCCTTTGAGCAGGTCATCCATATAACGGCTCGCCGGGAAATGGAACGGCACCGGACCATCCGGCTCACCCTTCATGAACTGGCGAATGCGTGGATTGTCCGAATTCATCAACTCGTCCGGGCGCCCGTGACCCAACACCTGGGTATCGCCAACCACATAGATGTAGTCAGCGATGCTGGCGGTTTCGGTCAGGTCGTGGGAGACCACAATGCTGGTCAGTCCCAGCGCGTCGTTGAGCAACCGGATCAGGCGCACCAGCACGCCCATGGAGATCGGGTCCTGGCCGACGAATGGCTCGTCGTACATCATCAACTGCGGGTCCAGGGCAATCGCCCGGGCCAGTGCCACCCGCCGCTTCATGCCCCCGGACAACTCATCGGGCATCAGGCCAATGGCACCGCGCAACCCCACCGCCTGCAACTTCAGCAGCACGATGTCACGGATCATGTCTTCAGGCAGATCGGTATGCACCCGCAACGGGAAGGCGACGTTCTCGAACACCGACAGATCAGTAAACAATGCGCCACTCTGGAACAGCATGCCCATGTGCTCACGGGCCCGGAACAGGGCATCGCGCCCCAACTCGGGAATATTCTGACCATTGACCAGGATTTTGCCGCCATCCGGGCGTAACTGCGCGCCGATCAGACGCAAAAAAGTGGTCTTGCCGCAACCGGACGGGCCCATGATGGCCGTTACCTTGCCACGCGGGATGCGGATATTGACCCGATCGAAGATGATCCGGTCGCCGCGCCTGAACGTGACGTCTTGCAGCTCGACGATGTAATCCGAAAACTCGGTCATAGAGGGACTCAGCCTTAAGTCTGGACGGATGTCGGCTAAAATGAACGCGGTAATATACCAGCTCCCCCCGCCCGGCCCAAGCCGCGCAACATCCGCTTACCGATTATGCCCGCCAGGTCATGGCGCCGGAGCTGGTGAGTTGTCGCTCACAAACCGCTATACTGGCGCGCTAACCTGAATACCGATGGCGAGTTCATGTCCGATTTTGATTACATTGCCTCCGCCCGGCGCACCATCAGCCTCGAACGCGATGCGGTCGACAGCCTGCTGGCGCGCCTGGACGACACCTTTATTCGTGCCTGCGAGACCCTTCTGGCCTGTACCGGCCGGATCGTGGTAACCGGCATGGGCAAATCCGGTCATATCGGCCGCAAACTCGCCGCCACCCTGGCCAGCACCGGATCGCCAGCCTTTTTCGTCCACCCCGGCGAAGCCAGCCATGGCGACATGGGCATGATCACCAGCGAAGATGTAGTGATCGCCCTGTCCAACTCCGGCAATACCGCCGAAGTGGTCACCCTGCTGCCCTTGATCAAACGCCTTGGTGCACCACTGATCAGCCTGACCGGCAACCCCGAGTCGACCCTGGCCGAAGCCGCGGTGGCCAATCTCAACACCGGTGTCGAGCAGGAAGCCTGCCCGCTCAATCTGGCCCCGACTTCCAGCACTACTACTGCGCTGGTCATGGGCGACGCCCTGGCCATCGCCCTGCTTGAAGCGCGCGGTTTCAGTGCCGAAGACTTCGCCTTCTCGCATCCGGGCGGCAGCCTGGGCCGGCGCCTGTTGCTGCTGGTTGACGACATCATGCATGCCGACGAGCGCATGCCGCTGGTCAGCCCCGACACACCGCTGCGCGATGCCCTGCTGGAAATGACCCGCAAAGGCCTGGGCCTGACCGGGATTGTCGACGCCGACGGCAAACTGGCCGGGATCTTCACTGACGGCGACCTGCGCCGCACCCTGGACCATGATGTCGACCTGCGCAGTGCCAGCATTGCCCAGGTCATGACCCCGCGCAGCAAGACTGTGCGCAAGGGCATTCTCGCTGCCGAAGCTCTGAAAGTGATGGAAGACGCCAAGATCAGCGGGCTGTTCGTGGTCGATACCGAAGGCCGCCCGGTTGGCGCGCTGAACATGCATGATCTGCTACGCGCGGGGGTAGTATGAACCTGAATCACTCACAACTGCTTGAACGGGCCCAGCAGATCCGCCTGGCGATTTTCGATGTCGATGGCGTCCTGACCGATGGCCGGCTGTTCTTCATGCCCGACGGCACCGAGTTCAAGTCGTTCAACACCCTCGACGGCCACGGCATCAAGATGCTGATCGCCTCCGGCGTCGAGGTCGCAATCATCAGCGGCCGCCAGTCGCCACTGGTTGAACGACGCGCCGCCAACCTGGGCATTCGCCACCTGATCCAAGGCCGCGAAGACAAGCTCAACGCACTGGCGGAACTGCGCCAGCAGGTGCCGGTCGAACTGTCTCAGATAGCCTTTCTCGGCGATGACCTGCCAGACTTGCCAGTGATCCGCCGGGTCGGCCTGGGCATGGCGGTAGCCACTGCCGACAGCTTCGTTCGCGAGCAGGCCCACGGCATCACCCAAGCCTGTGGTGGCGCTGGCGCCGCCCGGGAATTCTGTGAACTGATCATGCACGCCCAGGGCACCCTGGACAGTGCAAGGGCCGCCTACCTGTGAAATTGCAACTGCCCCGCTACCTGCTAACCGGCGCGCTGGCCATCCTGGCCACCGTGGTGGCATTGGCTGTGGGCTATTGGAACATCGGCCTGTCGCGTTACACTCCGGCACCGCTGGTCACTGACCCGGCCCAGCCGGACTTCTTCATGGAAAATCCGCGCATTCTGCAGCGCAATGAAGAAGGCCGACCGCGCTATCGCCTGGAAAGCGAGCAGGCCCGCCACCTGGCCAGCAACGACAGTACCGAACTGAGCGCCCCGCGCCTGCTGTTCTATCGTGAAGGCGAGGCGCAACCGTGGGAAACCATTTCCCGCAAGGCCTATACCTACGATAACGCCGACCGGGTCGAACTGGTCGGCGATGTGCAGATCGAGCAGCGCCTGCCCGGCCAGCCGCGGCGCAAGCTGAGCACAGAAGCATTGACCGTGTTTCCGCCCCGTGATTACGCGGAAACCGACCAGGACGTTAAAATCGAGGCTGCCCGCGGCGTCACTACCGCCACCGGCATGCAGCTATACTTCAATGACGGCCGCGTAACGCTGCTGTCCAATGTACGAGGCCAACATGAGGTGCGCTAACCCTCTGCTGCTCACTGCACTACTGCTTACCCCTTCGCTGCCCGCGCTGGCACTGCCGAGCGACAGCGAACAACCGATTCGCATTCAGGCCAACAGCGCCACCCTGGATGATCGCAACAACACTGCGGTCTACACCGGCAACGTGATCGTCACCCAAGGCACCATGCGCCTGACCGGCAACCGGGTAACCCTCAATACCGATGCCAACGGCGAGGTCAGCAAGATCGTCTCGGTCGGCAGCCCGGCCACTTACCGGCAGACCCCCCGCGAAGGCCAGACGCCGATCAACGCCCGCGGCCTGACCATCGAATATCACGCCGATGTCGAACGCATCATCCTGATCGAGCAAGCCTTCCTCGAACAGGACAGCAACACCTTCCGCGGCGAATACGTCACTTACGACATTCAGCGCCAGGTAGTCGATGCCGGCCGGGCACCGGGTGCCAGCGGCCCCAGCGCCAGTGGCGACGAACGCATCGAAATCATCATTCAGCCGCGCAGACGCAGCGAGTAAGCCAGCCATGACAACCCTAGAGGCGCGCCACCTGGCCAAGGCCTACAAGGCCCGCAAGGTGGTCCGGGATATCTCGGTCACCATCAACAGCGGCGAGATCGTCGGCCTGCTGGGCCCCAATGGCGCCGGCAAGACCACCAGCTTCTACATGATCGTCGGACTGGTAAAGGCCGACGAAGGGCATATCCTGATCGACGGCAAGGACATCACCGCCCTGCCAATGCACGGCCGCGCCCGCCAAGGGATCGGCTACTTGCCCCAGGAAGCCTCGATCTTCCGCAAGCTGTCGGTAGCCGACAACATCATGGCGATTCTGGAAACCCGCAAAGACCTGAACCGCAAGGGCCGGCTGGGCAAACTCGACGCCCTGCTGCGCGAGTTCCACATTCACCACCTGGCCGACACCAAGGGCATGAGCCTGTCTGGCGGCGAGCGCCGCCGCGCCGAAATCGCCCGGGCCCTGGCCAGCGAACCCAAGTTCGTACTGCTCGACGAGCCCTTCGCCGGGGTCGATCCGATTTCGGTCAACGACATCAAACAGATCATTCAGCACTTGCGCGACAAGGGGATCGGCGTACTGATCACCGACCACAATGTGCGCGAAACTCTCGACATCTGCGACAAGGCCTATATTGTCAACGACGGCCATATCATCGCGGAAGGTGACGCTGAAGCAGTGCTGTCCAACCAGATGGTCAAAGATGTCTATCTTGGGCACACCTTCCGCCTGTAAAAGCGCACGCATTTCAGGCATGCTAGAGGCCTGTACGGTTTATTGGTTAACACCCGCCGCACAGGCCGACACGGAGGGTGGGCCTGGCCTCGGAATGGTTAGACTCAGCGCATAAGGTATTTCGCCAAACAATGAAACCCACGCTCGTCCTCAAGATGGGGCAGCAGCTGACCATGACCCCTCAGCTGCAGCAGGCCATTCGACTACTCCAGCTATCCAGCCTCGACCTTCAGCAAGAGGTTCAAGAGGCCATGGAGGCCAATCCGCTGCTGGAAATGGCCGACGACGGCGATGACGATTACCCCAGCGCCAGCCAGGAAAACGGCCACGACAGCGACGACGCACCGGCAGTCACTCTGCCCGAGCCGGTCGAACTGGACTCCATCAGCCCGCACAGCGACGACGAAGGCAACTGGAACGAACAGATCCCCAACGAGCTGCCGGTCGATACCCAATGGGAAGATGTCTATCAGACTTCGGCCAGCTCACTGCCCAGCAACGATGACGAAGACTGGGACTACACCTCGCGCACCGGCACCGGCGAAACCCTGCAGAGTCACCTGGAATGGCAGCTCAACCTGCTGCCGATGTCCGATACCGACCGCATGATCGCCACCGCCCTGATCGATGCGATCAACGCCGACGGCTACCTGGAAGAATCCCTGGAAGAAATTTTGGCCTCCTTCGATCCGGAACTGGAGATCGAACTGGACGAGGTCGAAATGGTCCTGCACCGCATTCAGCAGTTCGAGCCGGTCGGCATTGCCGCCCGCGACCTGAGCGAATGCCTGCTGCTGCAACTGCGCCAGTTGCCAAGCGACACCCCACTGCTCGAACAGGCGATGAAGGTGGTCAAGGATCACCTGGAACTGCTCGGCAACCGCGACTTTGCCCAATTGATGCGCCGCACCCGGCTCAAGGAAGACCAGTTACGGGTGGTCATCGCCCTGATCCAGACCCTGAACCCGCGCCCAGGCGCGGAAATCGCCTCTGGCGAGCCGGAATACGTGATCCCCGACGTGATCGTGCGGCGCGACAACCAGCGCTGGATCGTCGAACTGAACCAGGATGCCGTGCCCAAGGTCCGGGTCAACGGCCACTACGCCTCGATGGTACGCCGGGCCGACAGCAGCGAAGACAACACCTACCTGCGCAACCACCTGCAGGAAGCCCGCTGGTTCATCAAGAGCCTGCAGAGCCGCAACGAAACCCTGATGAAGGTTGCCAGCCAGATCGTCGAGCATCAGCGCGGGTTCCTCGAGCACGGCGAAGAAGCCATGAAGCCTCTGGTCCTGCACGACATCGCCGAAGCGGTAGGCATGCATGAATCGACCATCTCGCGGGTCACCACCCAGAAATACATGCATACCCCGCGCGGAATCTTCGAGCTGAAGTACTTTTTCTCCAGCCACGTCAGTACCAGCGAGGGCGGCGAGTTCTCCTCCACCGCTATCCGGGCACTGATCAAAAAGCTGGTTGCAGCGGAAAACCCGAAGAAACCATTGAGCGACAGCAAGATCGCTGGTTTACTTGAAGAACAGGGGATCCACGTAGCCCGACGGACCATCGCAAAGTATCGCGAGTCATTGAACATCGCCCCGTCGAGCGAACGAAAGCGTTTGGTTTAACCCATATAGATCAATGAATTCGGTAGTAACAAGTGGCAACATGGGTACCAACACCGGTACCCGGTAACAACAGCCAACCAGGAGAAGCCGTATGCAACTAAACATTAGCGGTCATCAACTCGACGTCACCGAATCCCTGCGCGACTATATCAACGAAAAAATGGCCCGCCTTGAGCGGCACTTCGACAGGATCACCAATGTTCAGGTGACCCTGGAAGTCGAGAAGCTGCGCCAGAAGGTCGAAGCCACCCTGCACATCGCCGGGGGCGAAGTGGTCGCCAACGCCGAGCACACGGATATGTATGCAGCGATTGATTTGCTTACCGACAAGCTCGACCGGCAGCTGATCAAGCACAAGGAAAAACACCTGGATCGCCAACAAGGCGCCAACGACCGTTAATCCCGGCCCAATAGAGTCATGCAAATAACCCACATACTGACCCCCGAGCGCACCTTCTCCGGTGTGCAAGGGGGCTCGAAGAAACGTGTGCTGGAGCTGATCGGCAAGCTGATTGCCCAGCACACCGACCTCGACGCCGACACTATCTACGAAAACCTGATTGCCCGGGAAAAGCTGGGTTCGACCGGCTTCGGCCACGGCATCGCCATTCCCCACTGTCGGCTCACCGGCTGCGAACAGGCCGTTGGCGCCTTGCTGCAACTGGAAAGCAAGATCGATTACGATGCTCTGGACGGCGAACCGGTAGACCTGATTTTCGTGTTGCTGGTCCCCCAGGAAGCCACCGAGCAACACCTGCAAATTCTCAAGATGCTGGCCGAAAAGCTTGACCAGGCCGAGCTGCGCGAAGCACTGCGCAAGGCTCCGGACGCCAGCAGCCTGTACCAGACAATGGTCGGCAGCGACGGGAGCTAAACATGCGTCTGGTTGTGGTTAGTGGCCGTTCCGGCTCAGGCAAGAGTACCGCCCTACACCTGCTGGAAGACAACGGCTACTACTGCATCGACAACTTGCCAGCCGGCCTGCTGCCAGAGCTGGCCAAGGAAGCCAACAACACCGAGCTGAACCTGCCCAAGGTGGCAATCAGCATCGATGCGCGCAACCTGCCCAGCGACCTGCGGCGCTTCCCTGAGCTGCTCAAACAGGTCCGTGACGCCGGCATTCGCTGCGATATTCTGTTTCTTGCCGCCACCGACGAAGTACTGATCAAGCGCTTCTCCGAGACCCGGCGTAAACACCCTCTGACCGACAGCAGCCACTCGCTGGCCGAGGCCATCGCCGAAGAACTGCGCCTGCTTGAGCCGATCATCGACCTGGCCGATCTCAAGATCGACACCAGCCACCTGACCCTCTATCAATTGCGCGAACAGCTCAAGCAGCGGCTGCTCGGCAGCGATGCCAAGCAGCCCTCAATTCTGATTCAGTCATTTGGTTTCAAACGCGGCGTGCCGGTCGATGCCGATCTGGTTTTTGACGTGCGCTGCCTGCCCAACCCGTACTGGAATCCTGACCTGCGGCCCTATTCGGGCAAGGACCAGCCGGTCTGCGAGTTCCTTGAGGCCCAGCCAGATGTTCAGGAAATGTACCAGGACATCTTCCAGTTCCTGCAGAAATGGCTACCGCGCTATGCCGCCGGCGAGCGCAGCTACATGACCATCGCCATCGGCTGCACCGGCGGCCACCACCGCTCGGTCTACCTGGCCGAACGGCTGGCCCGGGAACTGGGCGACGCCAGCACCAACAACCTGATCCTCCGTCATCGCGACCTGCCCTGACCATGCCGACTACCCGCGTTCAAATCATCAACAAACTCGGCCTGCACGCCCGCGCAGCCGCCAAATTCGTCGGCGTCGCCAGCCGCTACGGCTGCCAGGTAAAAATCGGTCAGAATGAACAAAGCCAGGTCGATGGCAAAAGCATCATGCAAGTAATGATGCTCGCCGCTAGCAAAGGCAGCGAAGTCAGCATCACCTGTGAAGGAGAACAGGCCGAGCAGGCTATGGAAGAACTGCTGGCCCTGATCAATGATTATTTTGGCGAGGGTGAATAGGTTCAGGCACCATATCGAGCCCGAAGCCAAATCTGGGGCCTACGCGCCGCCCACCGTCATCCCATCCACCAACCAGCTCCCGGTCAGATAGTTGCCGCGCCGCTCCACATCACTGCCAACACAGCGCAACTGACGGAACATATCGCGCAGATTACCAGCAATGGTGACCTCCTTGACCGGGTGCACAATCTGGCCATTTTCGACCCAGAACCCACCAGCACCCCGTGAGTAGTCACCGGTCACCCCGTTGACACCCTGCCCCATCAATTCCGTCACCAGCAGCCCCGTGCCCATTTCCGCCAGCAGCGCATTCAGATCGCCGGCATTGCTGGTAATGTGCAGATTATGAACCCCACCGGCATTGGCCGTACTGGGCAGACCGAGTTTGCGTCCGGAATAGCTGCTGAGCATCCAGCTCTTGAGCACCCCATCCTCGACGAAGGCCTGCTCACGAGTGGCCAGCCCCTCGCCATCGAAAGCCGCACTACCCAATGCCCGCAGCAGATGCGGGCGCTCATCGACCGTCACCCAGGCAGGGAACAGCGGCTTGCCGAGCGCATCCAGCAGAAAGGTCGACTGGCGATACACCGCACCACCGGCAATCGCCCCCATCAGGCTGCCCAGCAGACCGGCGGCCTGATCGGCCACAAACAGCACCGGCACCTTGGCAGTCTTGATCGAGCGCGCCCCGATCCGCGCCAACGCCCGCTCGGCTGCCTTGCGCCCCAGCGCATCAGCCGCCGGCAACAGCTCGGCCTGGCGATCAACGCCATACCAGTAGTCGCGCTGCATACCCTCATCGCTGTTGCTGATCATTACCGCCGAAACACTGTGGCGAGTACCGAGCGAACTGCCAATAAACCCATGGCTATTGCCGTACACCCGGCAACCCTGCTGACTGCTGACGTGAGCCCCGTCGCTGACCAGCCGGGTATCCAGCGCCAACCCGGCCGCCTCGCAGGCCAGCGCCCGCTCAATGGCCTGTTCAGCGCTCAGTTGCCAGGGGTGGTAAAGGTCCAGATCCGGCAGATCCCTGGCCATCAGCTCAGGATCACCAAGCCCGGCATAGGGGTCTTGCGAAGCATGCCGGGCAATCGCCAGCGCCGCTTCCACTGCTGAACGAATCGCCCCATCGGAGGTATCCGAAGTGCTGGCTGAGCCCTTGCGCTGGTCCAGATAAAGGGTGATACCAAAGCCCTGATCACGGTTGAACTCGACCGTTTCCACCTCGCCCTGACGCACGCCAACCGACAGCCCGGTATTCTGGCTGACCGCCACCTCACAGGCCGATGCGCCCTGGCGGCGGGCCTCGTCGAGAATAAAGGCCACGCGCTGCTCCAGATGCAGGCGCAAGCCTTGGGGATCGTCGTGTTGTACGGCGGGATTGGCAGTCATGTCACCTCCTGATAATCAGGCCCCTAGTCTACCCCATCCAGAGCCGGACAGCCGTCCCGCAACCGGGTATCATATTGGCTGATTCAATACCAACGGTATCACGATGACCGAGTTTCACGATGAACAGCAGTTTGATGAGGACGAAGGCGTCAGCAAGAGCCAGGTCAAGCGCGAACTGCAAGCCCTGCGCGACCTGGGCCAACGCCTGCTCGAGCTCAAGCCGGAACAACTGGCCAAGCTCGAACTGACCGACAAACTGCGCCTGGCACTGGCCGAAGCCCACAGGCACACCGCCCGTGGCGCGCTCAAGCGCCACATGAGCTTTGTCGGCAAGCTGATGCGTGACCAGGATATCGAAGCGGTCCAGGCCTTTGTCGACCGTCTGGACAGCAGCAGCCAGGCTCACGCCCAGCACTTCCACCAGCTCGAACGCTGGCGCGACCGCATACTCAGCGGCAACCCCGACGAACTGGAAGCCTTCATCAGCAGCTATCCCCAGGCCGCCAGCGAGCGCCAGACGCTACGCCAGCTGACCCGTCAGGCAGCCAAGGAAGCCAAGGAAAACAAACCACCAGCCGCCGCCCGCAAGGTCTTCAAGCTAATCAGAACGCTGGTAGAAGAGTAAGCACAGCCATCCCGAATAACGCGCTTATTCGGGAACCGGGCAACGAAGAGCGCTTCATCCACGCAGCGCCGCCTCGATCGCAGCAATGTCGATCTTGCGCATTTGCATCATCGCCTCGAAAACACGCTTGGCCGTAGCGGGATCGGAGTGCATAAGCGCCTGGGTCAGGACAACCGGCGTTATCTGCCAAGACAACCCCCACTTATCCTTACACCAACCGCATTCGCTTTCCTGGCCACCGTTTCCAACAATCGCATTCCAATAACGGTCCGTCTCCTCCTGGTCCGTGGTTGCGACCTGAAACGAGAACGCCTCACTGTGCGTGAACTCGGGACCACCGTTAAGCCCCAGACACGGGATACCCATAACGGTGAAATCAACAGTCAGCACATCCCCCTTCTTACCCGCCGGATAATCTCCCGGTGCGTAGAGGACTGCACCGACGGATGAGTCAGGGAAGGTATCCGCGTAGAAGCGCGCGGCCTCTTCCGCATCGCCGTCGTACCAAAGGCAGATGGTAGTCTTGGCTGGTGTTTTCATGTCTTTGCTCCTGTTCGGCTCTGGGTATCACACCTGGTAGTCGCACGGAGAAAGAGCAAATCGACATTCCCGGCAAAGAAATGAGCTACGGTAATCCCCCCTTTCGGCATGGCTGAACAATTTAAACGCAAAGCCCATCAGTCAGAACTACAGGCGTTAGACCGTTTTTCCGAAGTATCCATGCCGGATTACTCCGCCGTAACAAACACAACCGCCTCACGAGCCATTTCAACAACGTCACCTCCCGGTGCCCCATTCGAAGCGGATGAGGAAGTGCTGGCCCAAAGAGCCGAAACGTAACTCCCCTTAACCGCCCAGTTGACGTTTTGTGGGAGTGTCCCGGTCACCCGTAGAAACGTAGCGACAGCGGCCGATGAGGTGACCACGCCGATTACTTCCCCCTTCTCATTGAGGAGCGGGCCACCTGAGTTTCCGGGTTGTATGGGAACTGTAACCTGCAGGAGCGAACCGTCACCTTGGGTGCCACTGAGCGAACTGATCACCCCATCGGTGTACTTCACCTCATCGCCCAGCACACCAGCGACAGGGTATCCCAACGTAAACACCCTCTGCCCTTGTCTCACCGCCGCCATATCTGCAAGGCGAAGAAAAGGACATGACTTGCACTCTAGTCCAAGAATCGCGATGTCGGTGGAATGACTCCTCTTCAGTATCTGTGCTGGAAACCATTGCCCGTCAGCAGTCCGCACCTTGATCTCTTGGGCCCCGTCAACAACATGTAGAGCCGTAACCACGATGCCTTCTTCTCCTATGAAGAAGCCAGTTCCTGTGACAGCGGTGCGCTCTGGAGAAGGACGAGATTGCTCAGGCGACCTGCCCCGCACTTCCTCATTTCTGCGAACCGATTCTCGCAATGACAGGATTAGCGGAACAGTCCAATCTGGGGCCACCACATTCGTAGCAAGTTTAGGCTTGCTCACGGGCCAGAGCCTGACCTTCCCCGCCTCATCTTCCTGAAAGTAAACCCCGACCAGCTCTCCCCAGCTCCACGCCGACGCACCACGATCACCCTTCACATAGCCAAGTTCCGGGCTTCCACTGCGGGGCGTGATTCCGTTCGCAAGCAGTGCATCTCGAGCAACCTCAAACGCATCGGCGAGTGAGCCATTCAACAAAATGGATTGAGCCGGGTTCGGTATCGACGTGTGCGCTGGCGGAAGTTGCGAGCAGCCCATCAGCAGCAAGGTTATAGCCGCAGTCAGCACAATGATTCTTCGACAGCAGTTCATACGGTGCTCCTTGAGCCAAACGTTTGGTTAAGGGGCGGGCTTTAGCCCGTCCTGAGTGAGCTAAGCGAACGACTTAAACCAATTGTTATGCATTGCTACTCGGTTATTCATAAATTGCCTGGGAAAGTCGGCCGATATATTGATGACTACAGGCTGGGCAGACATTAACATGCATGTTTCCAGCAAGCTTAATGAGTGGCCTTTTTTTATGCTCCACTTCCCAGCACTTTAAGCAATATGCAACACCGTGAGGTTTGCCATTTTCATCGACCATGTAGTAGGCGTCTAAGCGTCTTAACATGCTCCCCTTATTCTCAAAAGCCTCTTGAAGCTCTTGGATTTTCTTGTCTTTCTCCGATATTGTTTCTTGAATTTCAGCTAATTCTATTTTTACGTCAGCAAGTGCACCGACCAACTCTGCTAGCTTTAGTTTTAGCTCCGCTTTCTCCAAAGAAAAATCGCTGTCTTTTAAGAATCGTGCAATATCCGTTGCAGTTTTAATTCCGCCCAAAGCGGTTGCTATAAGAGTCATGTCAGCCATAATTTCTCTCGCAGCGCATAACGTTTGAATTAATCCGCGACGCTAAGCGGCGTTGGTTTGAATAAATTGTTAGGCCTCTGGTCGCCGGATCGCTCGTAGGCGGGTTAACTGGTTGTCCCCGTATGCGGTAAGCGTCCAGTACGTAGCAGTGTCTTTGACGCTACGGTTCTTAGTGCTCTTTGTGATGAGGCCCAATGCGCGCAACTGAACCTTGACCGTCTGAAATTCGTCTCTCTTCACTTTAAACTCCAAGAGATTCAGACCTTTTAACGATTCTTCCTTCTTGAGCCTGGGAACCTCTTTGGATCGAACGAGGCCGTTGAGCGCCGTAATAAGTGCGGACTCGTCTGCCTCATCGATCATTAGTGGTGCTAAAAATGAAAAAATATCGTCCCAAGTAAGCACTGCTTCAACGCTATAGGTCGTGCCATTGTGCGCCCATCGATCTTCAGAAGCGGCGAACGTGTAGCCGAGTGAGACCTCATCTTGGCCTTGCGCCAAAAGTCTTGCGCCTTCAGGTGCTTCATTTGCAACGAAAGATAGCTTTTTCTCAAGCTCTTCAATCGTTCGTCGTAGAGACAGAATCTCAGTGGTCGCACCCTCTGACGGAACTTGATCACCGCGTACCCACCCTATCGCGGGATGGGTTTTGATTAGCTTGACGAGGCTCCGGCTAACTTGACTGCCAAGGTCTGATGGAGAGTCCCAAAACCTACACATTCGTGTTTGTACTAATTCTCGAAATGAATCGAGTTTATTTTTACCCTCAAGTGTTGTCTCAATCTTCTTGGCCACAATTTGGGACGGATCTTTATGGACAAATCCAAGAATTGGCTTTCCTATTTCTAAGGCGTACCGATACTCCATCTCGGTGTAGCTAAAACCGTCTGGCCCAATACTGCCGTAACGCCCACCCAATATCACCATGTAGTAATCGCAGTCGTCGATTACCTTCTTAATCAGTGTCCATTGATCCTCGTTTGCAGCCGGGAAGAGTTCCATGCCGGAAGGAATGCAGTCAAGCTCAAGTAATGCTTGCATCACTTCCTGGCGTTCCTCTTGCAAGTCTGCAAAGGTAGAACTCACGAAAACTTGATATCGTTTATCCACGAAAAAACACCCCTGGAGATCTAACGCTTTGCACACCGACCAAGCTACGGCGCGACAAAATGTGGTAAAGAGCGCAGCGACCACATTCTGGCGCGCCGTAGCTTGGTCCGAGTGCTGATGATTGTTATACGACTACTGAGTAGACGATTTCGCAAAGACAATGAAGTCACTTTTTTTATTGCCAATTTCACGACTCTCGTAGTAGTAGTTTCCGCTACATACCAGCCACAGCACCTTATCTACAGCATATGAAGTAACATTGTTTAGCGCAGCTATCTCATCTATTAGCTTCAAAGATAAATAATCAGCCTTAGACGATTGCTTTTGCGCGCCATCTAGCAAATCTAGTTCGATGAATATATCTTTTATGTGAGTATCTGGCTTTCCGTACTGACTGTATCCAAGTTCTTTTAAAAAATCGCACGCCAGAGAGAATCCTATTCCATCAATCTCATAGCTCAATAGCATTGGCAAGAACGGCTTTATTCGCTCGTCCGAGTAATACTTATCCACAAATGCATAGAATGATTCATGGCCAGAAAATTTATTGAGAAATTTGGCTGCCGATATGATCGTCTTGCAGTATCGCAACCACAGAGTTCTTTTTTCCGGGTGCGGCATGAAAAAAAGCGTTGGAATAATTTTTTCAAGTAAATCCTCGCCAGACACGTCCCCGTATGCCGTAACAACTCCTGCGGGTGAAAAATCGAACAAAAACTTACCAAGTGGCTTTATATTCCCTTTCTCGCCGCTTATAGCACGACCAATGACGTTCGGGCTCATTTGAACATTCTGCGCGGATTCGAGTATCGATTGATATATTCTATTGATTGATGGTGGCTTTTCTTTATCTTTATCCGGTGCTAAATATCTCTGCAAATTCTTTTCACTAAACCCCTTCCCCCCATTAATCAACACAAACTCCACTGCTTTTTGATATAGCTGATTTTTCATTTGACACCCAATCTGATACTCGTATAACGCCGCCAGCACGCGCGGCTTTGTAGTGAAGGCGCAGCCGAAACGGAAAAGCCGTCGCTGTGCCTGGCTTTGTTAGCACAAATGACACTGCGCCAAGTCTCGCCCGAAGTAGTAGTTCGTTGCCTTAGAGATAGATGCAGTATTTAGCGCTACAAGATCTTCGCGGTTTATCTCTGTATCTTCGGTTTGCGCGTAGAATGCCATTGTTGGGCTTAAGGGCATGAAACAATGCTCTTGATAACAATCCGCGACTAGAAATTCGCCTTCTGTTGCGCGCAGCAAGCCCCAGCGCAATTGGGAATACTGGCTGATATTCATATCAATCAACCTCTGTATTTCTACAGACGTTGCGAATCGGGATGGTAAAACTCCATTGTCTCGTATGTGGCCGCCCCATTTACTCTCCACAATTTCGGATTGGTCCTTATTGACGCCTGAACCAGATACGCCAACAAGAGGTATATCCGGTATAGGAGAAACGAAAAAGTTATGGCGTAAAAACCAAAGAAGATGATAAGTGGAGATGGCCAGATGATTTCTAGACCTACCTATTTCTGCGTTATCAACTTCCTTGTGAAAATCATCTTCTATCTTTGCCATGTATCCTTTTTCAGCCCTCTCATCCCAAATCCTTTTCGCGCAGAAAATCGCTGCCCGCTTTTCCCGTTTAAGAGTTTCGCCAGTCGCCAACTCTTTTACTTGCACATACCCGTCTTTTTCAAACATCCCTATACAGTGGGCAGTATGGATGTGTTGCTTTTTTGTAATCTGATGTGGATTACCTTTCTGAGTTGGCTCGTACATGCCTCGCTCCTCAAAGGGGTGCTAACGCCCGCAGCACGGGCAAAGTTGAAGCGCAGCGGAAATTTTGTCCCCGTGCCTGCGATTGTTAAGCGTACTATTGCACAAATTTGATAGCCTTCTCGATTAGCCTCTTCCTGTTTTCTAGCGTTTCTCTTTTAGCAGGCAAGTCTAGAAAACTGTTTGCTTCATCAAGGGATGCAAATTCACCTTGATTTCTAAGGTGAAAAAGTACCAATTGGTAGAAGTAAAACTGGAGCTGGTAGCAGTTAGACTTTGCTTTTTCACTTTGATCGCCAGAATGAACATTAGAATTTCGATATTCCCTTAAGTGCTCAAGAACCTGTTTATGATATTCATACTCGGCGAAGAGAAAAGCACACCTTCTAGTAACCAAGTCATAATTCGCTTCAGATGGGGCTGTTAGTGCCTCTAGTGCGCCCCACAGCCTAATTAGAGCAACATTCTGATCTTTTTCGTCCAGAGCTCTCACATAACGTAAAAGAGCTTCTTTTAAAGCCATTCCATATGGGATGGCTGATAACTTTTCCAGTGCCCACTTGCAATTTCTTGAATAAACATCAGGATTCTGATGTTTAAAAATGGTCGCTGAAGAGAAGTTTGGCTCGTACCAAAAGCTATCACTAGCGGCTTTTCCACTATCCGCATGAACAGTATGTGCACTTCCCAAGCGGATCTTATTTATTGGCCTCCATTGATCGCCAAATATTTCCATTGATGAGTTTCCAAACAAACACCAAAAAGACCTAAGAATATCCAATACCCTGAGCGATTTTGTTGCAGCTCCCTTCACAGATTTTTCTTTTAGACTAACGATGACCTTTGCGTAATTTTCAGGAGTCTTTACGATATTAGAATGTTGACTAATTAATTCAGTTCTTCCTGAATATTTTTTCGGATAATCGCTAGCGAAAATCCTAATTCTAGCCTCTTCAATCACAATTTCTTTCAGCGGATAAGGAGAAGCAAGTGAAATGCTAGTTAGTAGATGGAATTTTTTCTCTCTGGTGGAGAATTCTGCCCTAACGATATTATTGATTTCATCCATGACTTTATTTTTTTCCAGAGCACAATCTTTTGCAATGTTACTCACAGCTCTAGAAACAACATTCTCATGACTCAGTCCGTCGCAATGATGAGGAAAGTTAACCATATTTACAAGAACGGCCATGGCATCTTGGTATTCAAACCCGGAATACGATACCTTTTTATCTTCACTAACAGTTTTTATGCTATCAATTTTTGCCAAAACCACATCTGGGTTCAGGTTTTTGTTTTTCTTCCAATTTACGCGCATAACTACCTTCTACGCTTAACAGTGAAGTGGATCGACAGCTTTATGACCACATATCATTGGCTTCTCTATGATTGCGGTCTCTCCCAACACAGATGGGCAAAAAACTCTCATACATTCAGCCCCTTAGCCAACTCCCCAAACACTCCAGCGTAATCGCTTGGCTTCTCTGTTTCATGCGCACAATCATGCCCTGGCGCGCACTGGGCGCAGGGTTTTGCATTTGATTCAAGGGAGCATGGCAGGGCGAGGGCTGTTCTGCTGCGGATTGCGTGTCCGTGCTGGGTCATGCTGACCTCCTGTCGATAGTGTTTTGAAGATAAACCGTTATCGCGTGGAGGCCAAGGGCCATTTTTTTGTGGCTGAGCGCCCAAACCTGGGCAACAGAAACACAAAACCCCGGCCAGGTAGCCCGGCCGGGGTTTTGTTGAGGCGCTGCGCGGGGCTTAGTAGCCCAGAGCGAAGTCTTCCTCGGCCATGTCCATCAGGTTGTCAGCACCGGACAGGATGGCTTCAACATGCGCGCGGGTACGCGGCAGGATGCGCTGGTAGTAGAAGCGCGCAGTCTGCAGCTTGGCCTTGTAGAAGGCGGCATCGTCGGTACCGGCAGCCAGCTTCTCAGCGGCCACGCGGGCCATGTCAGCCCAGAAGTAGGCCAGGCAGACGTAACCGGAGTACATCAGGTAGTCTACCGAAGCGGCACCGACCATCTCGCGGTCTTTCATGGCAGCCATGCCGATCTTCATGGTCAGGTCGGCCCATTCCTTGTTCAGCTGAGCCAGCGGCGCAACGAACTCTTTGACCGAGTCGTTGGCTTCCTGAGCCTGGCAGAACTTGTGGACGATCTTGGTGAAGCCCTTGAGTGCTTCGCCCTGGGTCATCAGTACCTTACGGCCGAGCAGGTCGAGGGCCTGGATGCCGGTGGTGCCTTCATACAGCATGGAGATACGGGCATCACGCACGTTCTGTTCCATGCCCCACTCGGCGATGAAACCGTGACCGCCGTAGATCTGCACGCCGTGGTTGGCGGCTTCGAAGCCGACTTCGGTCATGAACGCCTTGGCGATCGGGGTGAGGAAGGCCAGCATGGCTTCGGCGGCTTTCTTCTGCTCGGCATCCTGGCTGTTCTTCAGGATATCCACCTGCTTGGCGGTGAAGTAGACCATTGCCCGGTTGCCTTCAGCAAAGGCTTTCATGGTCAGCAGCATGCGGCGTACATCGGGGTGAACGATGATCGGGTCAGCGGCTTTCTCGGGCGCCTTGGCGCCGGTCAGAGCGCGCATTTGCAGACGCTCGCGGGCATACTTGATGCCACCCTGGAAGCCGATTTCGGCATGGGCCAGACCCTGCAGAGCGGTACCCAAACGGGCGGTGTTCATGAAGGTGAACATGGCGTTCAGGCCCTTGTTCGGCTCGCCGATCAGGAAGCCGGTGGCGCCGTCGAAGTTCATGACGCAAGTGGCGTTGCCATGGATACCCATTTTGTGTTCCAGCGAGCCGCAGGATACGCCGTTGCGCTCGCCCTTTTCGCCGTTGGCGTCGGGCAGGAACTTGGGAACGATGAACAGGGAGATACCCTTGGTGCCGGCCGGTGCATCGGGCAGGCGGGCCAGAACGATATGGACGATGTTCTCGGCCATGTCGTGCTCACCGGAAGAAATGAAGATCTTGGTGCCAGAAACCTTGTAGCTGCCATCGGCCTGCGGCTCAGCCTTGGTGCGCAGCATGCCCAGGTCGGTACCGCAATGCGGCTCGGTCAGACACATGGTGCCGGTCCACTGACCGGAAACCAGCTTGGTCAGGTAAACGTGCTTCTGCTCGTCGCTGCCGTGGGTGTCGATGGTGTTCATGGCGCCGTGCGACAGGCCCGGGTACATACCCCAGGACCAGTTGGCCTGGCCAACCATTTCGCTGATCGCCAGACCCAGCGACTCGGGCAGGCCCTGACCACCGTGCTCAACGTCATGCGCCAGGCTCGGCCAGCCGCCTTCAACGAACTGCTGATAGGCTTCCTTGAAACCGGTCGGGGTCTTGACGCCTTCCGGACTCCAGGTGCAGCCCTCGGTGTCGCCAACGCGGTTCAACGGAGCAATTACCTGCTCACAGAACTTGGCGCCCTCTTCCAGAATCGCATTGACCATATCCGGAGTGGCGTCTTCGCAACCCGGCAGACTCTGATAATGTTCTTCGTAACCCAGAAGTTCATCACGCACGAAACGGATGTCACGCAGGGGAGCCTTGTAATCTGGCATGGCACTTGACCTCGACGGTTGTTACGGGATGCGACAGCCTGTGGCTGCAATTATGTTACGGGGCCTTTGAAAGTCATCTGCACTGGCAGCTTTCAAACGCGTGTTTGAAACATACGTTTACGCCAGCGCACTGTCAACCCCTCGTGAATGTCCGATCATAAATAATTTGTAAATGGTGAACGCCTGCCCCAGGACTCAGCGCCCAGCGTCAGGCTAGTGGAGCAGATCAGAGAAAAGCAGAAGGAAAACGAGAACTGCTGCGCGGAGGTATCAGCGCAGCAGCAGGGAGTTCAGAAGGGTAAAAAAATCAGGCAGTTACATCCAGCAAGGTGCCCAGTACCTCATCGGCGGTATCGATCACCGAGGCGCCAGCTTCGACTTCACGCTGAGCCAGTTGCAGTTCAACCAGACTGTCGACCAGATTGACCGGGCGGCTGGTCTCCACTGCAGTGGTGGCCACGGGTTGAGGGTTGGCCGGCTGGGCCGGTACCGCCTGGGCTGCGGCCGGATCGTCAGGCAGGGTCAGGCGGGCGATATCGTTCGCTGCTCCGGTCATCCGTTGCTGGCCCTGACGCACACTGTTCAGGCCAGAGGACATCACATCAAGCATGGCCATAGGCTGGTCCTCAGGTAAATATATATTGTCATTCAAGCACAATCGGCCAGCCATGGGTAGTTCTGCCTCACAGCAGTGGGGTCAGGTCCAGGCATTCGGCGACCCAGCGGCTATCAACCTGTTCCAGCCAGGGCACCTCACCCAGGCACGGCGCCGGCAGCAGCTTGCGCAGGGTTTCCAGGTTTTCCTGCGGGCGGCTCATGTTCGGATCGACCTGATTGGCCACCCAGCCGACCAGCCGTAGCCCGCTGGCGGCGATTGATTCGGCGGTCAGCAGGGCGTGGTTGATACAACCCAGACGCAGCCCCACTACCATGATCACCGGCAGTTTCAGATCAACGGCCAGTTCGGCCAGGGTCTGTTCCTCATTGAGTGGCACTTCCCAGCCGCCGGCGCCTTCAACCAGCGTCAGGTCGGCATTGCGGTCGAATACTTGCAAACAGGCGCCAGCCAGCAGCTCGACGCTGAGCCCGACATTTTCCTCACGGGCGGCGATATGCGGGGCAATGGCCGACTCCAGGGTAATCGGGTTGATCAGCTCGTAGGCCAGCGGCGGATAACACTCAGCCAGCAGCGTCAGCGCATCATCATTGCGCAGGCCTTCGGCGGTGCGTTCACAGCCAGCCGCGACCGGCTTGACCGCTGCGGTGGTCAGTCCTGCCTGACGGGCAGCATGCAGCAGGCCGGCGGCGATGGTGGTTTTGCCGATCTCGGTATCGGTTCCGGTTACGAAATAGCGCTTGGACATTTCAACCCTCCTTATACAGCTGAACCTGGGCGACGTGGTAAGTAGCGGGCAGGCCTTGAGGCTGGCGATAGCTTTCGTAAGCCTCGGTCAGGGCCCGCAAGCGCGCCCTGCCAGTCAGGCCGCCGGGCCGCCCGGGGTTGATGTTGTGGGCACCCAACGCCTTGAGTTCATGGGTCAGGCCACTGAGTTGGGGGTAATGCAGCACATGGGTTTCAATATCGCAGCTCAGGCCGGCAAAACCGGCACTGGCCAGACAATCCCGCAGATGGGCTTCAGGCATGAAGCGATTGACGTGCACGAAGCCATCCACTGCCTGCCAGGCGGCGCGCAATTCACTCAGTGATCCTTCTACCAGTGTAGTCAACGCCAGCCGCCCGCCCGGGCGCAGGGCCCGCCGCGCCTCGGCCAGGGCCTTGCCCAAGTCCGGGCACCACTGCAGCGCCAGGCTGGAAAAGATCAGATCCTGGGATTCATCCCGCAGCGGCAGAGCCTCGGCATCGGCGGCGATCCAGCCATGTCCGGTCTCGCCCTGCTCCCGGGCAAAACGCAACATGCCTTCGGCCAGATCAAGCCCGGCAACCGGCACTGAATAACGCCGGGCCAGTGCCCGGGTGAAGTAGCCGGTTCCACAACCCAGGTCGACGACGCGCTCTGGCTGCCAGGCCGCTGGCAGGCGCTCGAGCAGGTTGTGCCCGACCTGACGCTGAAAGGCCGCTGCCTGATCATAGGTGGCCGCCGCGCGCCCGAACGAACTGGCGACCTGCTGTTTGTCGATCACGGCCTCAGGCATCACGAGCCTCGAGAAACTCGCCGATCCGGGCCGCCAGCCAGACTGGCTGCTCCAGAGGCAGGGCATGACTGGCCTGACCATGCACAACCAGCCGCACACCCGGTGCCAGGGTCCGCAGATGATCAGCCAACGCCACCGGCACCAGGGCATCACGCGCAGCCAGGCAATGCAGGCTGGCTGTCGGGTTGTTTTTCAGGGCACTGCGGTGGTCAAGCACACCAAGCAGAGCCAGGGCATGCAGGCGCCGCTCTTCGTCGGCCTGATCCCAGCTCAGCATGCGGCTGAGGCTGCGGGCCTGATCACTGCCCTGGGTCACCAGCAAGGCAAAGCGCTTGAGGGTCTTGTCCGGTTGCAGGCGAAAGTCATTGAGAAAGCCCTTGAAGGTGGCCGTGGCCATCGCCTCGGGCCAGTCTTCGCGGGCAACGAAGCAGGCATTGCTGGCGATGGTCACCACCTGCCGATAACGCTCAGGGAAGCGTCGTTGCAACTGCATGGCCAGCATCCCGCCCAGCGACCAGCCAACCAGCACACCGGGCGGCAGGCGCTCGGCCAGCTCACTCAGATCGGTCTCCAGGCTGGACATCTGCACCGCGGGCAATTCATGGGCAGCGACCTGCCAGCCCGGCAGTTCTTCGCTCAGCGCTGCCGCCAGCGGTTGCATGCTGGCAGCGGCCTGGGCCCAGCCCGGTAACAGACTGAGGTTGTTCATTCGGCCTCCGGCAGTTCACGTAATGCCTGTTGCAGCGCTTCAAGCAATTGGTTGACATCATCTTCGCTGTGCAGCGCAGACAGCGTTACCCGCAGTCGAGCGGTGCCGCGCGGTACGGTGGGCGGGCGAATCGCGGTAACCAGAATGCCGCGCCGCCGCAGGGCCGCCGACAGTCCCAGCGCGCGTTCGCTGCTGCCAACCAGAATCGGCTGAATCGGGGTCGGACTGTCCATCAGATTAAGCCCCAGCGCGCTGACGCCCAGGCGGAACTGGGCGATCAACTGAGCCAGGCGCTCGCGCCGCCAGTGCTCGCCCTGCAGCAACTGCAGGCTGCGCAATGTGGCGCAGGCGACTGCCGGCGGCTGGCTGGTGGTGTAGATGTACGGGCGGGCAAACTGGATCAGGCTTTCGATCAGTTCCTCGCTGCCGGCAACAAAGGCACCAGCGGTACCGAACGCCTTGCCCAGTGTGCCGATAAGCACCGGCACCTGATCAACGCTCAGGCCAAAATGCTCGACGATCCCGCCACCATTGCGGCCCAGGCAGCCAAAGCCGTGGGCATCGTCAACCATCACCCAGGCGTCGTGCTCGCGGGCCTTGGCGCACAGCGCCGGCAGCTCGGCCAGGTCGCCGTCCATGCTGAACACGCCGTCGGTTACCACCAGCGTGTTGCCTTCGGCCTTGGCCAGACGGCTGCCAAGGCTTTCGATATCGTTGTGCAGATAGCGTGAGAAGCGCGCGCCGCTGAGCAGCCCGGCATCCAGCAACGAGGCATGATTGAGGCGGTCTTCCAGCACTGTATCGCCCTGACCAACCAACGCCGTGACCGTGCCCAGATTGGCCATGTAGCCGCTGGACAGCAGCAGCGCCCGTGGGCGCCCGGTGAATTCGGCCAAGGCCTCTTCCAGGGCATGATGCGGGCTGCTGTGGCCCACCACCAGATGCGATGCACCGCCACCGACACCCCACTGCCGGGCACCTTCGGCGAAGGCTTCGATCACCGCCGGATGACTGGCCAGCCCCAGGTAGTCGTTGTTGCAGAACGCCAACAGCGGCTGGCCATCAACCACCACCCGCACCCCTTGCGGCGATTCCAGCAACGGACGCTGACGGTAGAGGTGGGTGGCGCGGCGTTCAGCCAGGCGCGAAGACAGATCAAAGGGCATAGTGGCTCTTCAGAAAGTGCAGGCCGTTTCAGCAGCCGTGCAAGGAAAACACTGATCAAGTTGGACCTTGCGCCTGTCGCATTGTCCTACCCCTGGGCCAGGCACGCTGTGAACCCATCCCTGGGCGCTCGACGATGCCCGTCCAGGGCATCGACGGCCTGTCCCAGGGGTAGGACAACACGACACTGGATGCATTGCAGTTGATCAGCGTTTCCCAGCCTGATCAGTGGCCGAGGCTAAACAGCCTCACACCGCCGCATTGACGAACAGCGCACTGTCACGCTGCTCCACCAGAGCCTGCTCGATCGCGGCCTGATGGACTTCATCGTCATGCTCTTCGCGCTCTTCCGGCTTAATGCCCAGGCGCTCGAACAGGCGCATGTCCTTCTCAGCCTGCGGGTTGGAGGTGGTCAGCAGACGGTCGCCGTAGAAGATCGAGTTGGCACCGGCGAAGAACGCCAGCGACTGGGTCTGCTCGTTCATCTGCTCGCGTCCGGCAGACAGCCGCACGTGCGATTTCGGCATCATGATCCGGGCTACCGCCAGGGTGCGGATGAAATCGAACGGGTCAACATCTTCCTCGCTTTCCAGCGGAGTGCCCTTGACCTTGACCAGCATGTTGATCGGCACGCTTTCCGGGTGCTCCGGCAGGTTGGCCAGTTGAATCAGCAGGCCGGCGCGGTCTTCCAGGCTTTCACCCATGCCGAGAATACCGCCGGAGCAGATTTTCATGCCGGCATCACGGACATAGGACAGGGTTTGCAAACGCTCGCCGAAAGTCCGAGTGGTGATGATGTTGCCGTAGAACTCCGGCGAGGTATCCAGGTTGTGGTTGTAGTAGTCCAGCCCAGCCTCGGCCAGCGCCGCGGTCTGCTCCTTGGTCAGCTTGCCCAGGGTCATGCAGGTTTCCAGCCCAAGCGCACGCACGCCACGAACCATCTGCAGAACGTAGGGCATGTCCTTGTCGGACGGATGTTTCCAGGCCGCGCCCATGCAGAACCGGGTGGCGCCGATGGCCTTGGCCTTGGCGGCCTCGTCCAGCACCTTCTGCACTTCCATCAGCTTTTCCTTGTCCAGGCCGGTGTTGTAGTGGCCGGATTGCGGACAATACTTGCAGTCTTCCGGGCAGGCGCCGGTCTTGATCGACAGCAACGTGGAGACCTGAACCCGGTTGGCATCGAAATGCTGGCGGTGCACAGTCTGCGCCTGGAACAGCAGGTCATTGAAAGGCTGACGGAACAGCGCGAGAACCTCGGCCTGGGTCCAGTCGTGACGAAGTGCGGATTGGGTCATGGAATACATCCTTGGCGATTGCACGGTGCCCCCGAAGGGGTAACTCTTATGACTCGCATCATAGCGACGGCAAGGAGGCTGTCAACCCATGATCAAGCACAAGGTTTACCAGCGGTTATTATTTAACCAATCGCATTGCCTGTTATGCCTGGGCAGCCAACCCAATGCTGCTGGGCTGTGCGAGAGCTGTCTGGCCGAACTGCCCTGGCAAGGCCCACAGTGCCGTCAATGTGCGCTGCCGCTGAGCAGCATCGAGCAGTTGTGCGGTAAATGCCAGCAGTCACCGCCGGCCTTTGCTCAGGTCGTTGCGCCGCTGCTCTATCGGTTCCCGCTCGACAGTCTGATCCCGGCGTTCAAGCATCACGGCCAGCTGGCATACGGTCGTCTGCTGGCCCGGCTGCTGAGTGACGCTGTTCAACATCATTATCAGGAACGGCAACTGGCCTGGCCGGATCTGCTGCTACCCATGCCCCTGCACCCCAAGCGTCAGGCCCGACGGGGTTTCAATCAGGCCTTCGAGCTGGCCAGGCCAATAGCCCGCAGCCTGACGCTGAAGCTCGACAGCAATAATCTGATCCGCCAACGGCCAACACCGGCCCAGCAAGGGCTCAATGCTGCTGAGCGCCAGCACAATCTGGCCGGCGCCTTTCACTGCCGCCACCCCGAGCGGCTGGCGGGCCTGCATCTGGCGCTGATCGATGATGTGCTGACTACCGGCAGCAGCGCCCAGGAAGCCAGCCGCACCTTGCTGGCCGCCGGAGCGGCCAGTGTCAGTGTCTGGTGCGTGGCGCGCACGCCTTAGCCAGCCCGACATGGATTGCCACAGGCCTAACGGCCTTCGCAATGACGGTTAGACTTGACCTTGTCTGCGGCAACCATCAGCCTTCACCCTTGCCCCTCAGATACGGAGCTGTCCGATGTCCTCCCACCCGTTCGCCACCCTCACCCCGGATACCGTGCTCGATGCGGTGGAAAGCCTGGGGCTGGTCAGTGACGCCCGTATTCTGACGTTGAACAGTTACGAGAACCGGGTATTTCAGGTTGGCATCGAGGGTCAGCAACCATTGATCGCCAAGTTCTACCGCCCGGACCGCTGGTCCGATGAGGCCATCCTTGAAGAACACGCCTTCTCCCAGGAACTGGCCGAACGCGACATTCCGGTGATTGCGCCCACTGCCTACGCTGGCCGCACCCTGTTCGAGCACGCTGGCTTTCGTTTCAGCCTGTTCCGCCGCTTCGGTGGCCGGGCACCGGAGTTCGATGATCCTGACCAGTTGCTGATGCTGGGGCGCCTGCTCGGACGCTTGCATGCGGTTGGCGCCATGCGCTCGTTCGAGCACCGGCCAGCGCTGACTATCGACAACTTCGGGCATGAGAGCCTGAGCTTTCTGCGTGAGCACGACTGTGTACCAGACAGCCTGCGCCCGGCCTATTTTTCGGTGGCCGACGACCTGCTGAAACGGATTGAAGCGCAGATGGCCGAGCATCCGTACCAGTCGATCCGCCTGCACGGCGACCTGCACGTCGGCAATCTGCTGTGGCGCGATGACCTGCTGTATATGGTTGATATGGATGATTGCCGCATGGGTCCGGCGGTTCAGGATCTGTGGATGATGCTCTCGGGCGAACGTGACCAGCGCCAGGCGCAACTGGCCGAGCTGGTCGATGGCTACAACGAATTCCACGATTTCGACCCGCGCCAGCTCAACCTGATCGAGTCGCTGCGCAGCCTGCGGCTGATTCACTACAGCGCCTGGCTGGCCCGGCGCTGGGATGACCCGGCATTTCCCAAGCACTTCCCCTGGTTCGCCAGTGAACGCTACTGGGCCGACCAGGTTCTGACCCTGCGCGAACAACGCGCGGCACTGGATGAACTGCCGCTGCGGCTGTTCTGACTGGATTGCCACGCCGCTGCGCGGCTCGCAATGACGGGGTAGTACACACCCCTCGCTCCCCACAGCCCACTCGCCGTCATCGCGAGGGCCGAAGGCCCGTGGCGATCCAGGGTTTGGTAGCCTGGCAGGGCGAGCCCGGTCTGATTCGCGGGCATCACAGTTATCAATGAAAGTTTTCAGTCATATTCCGAACACTTACACTCGCCCGCGTTCTCAACAGAGGTTACTGTCATGACCGATATCCTGCCCGATGCCCGCAACCTGGCCTTTGAGCTCTACGAAGTGCTGGATGCCGAGGCTCTGACCCAGCGCGAGCGTTTCGCCGAGCACAACCGCGAGACCTTCGACGCCTCGATCAACACCGCCCGCGCCATCGCCGAGAAATATTTCCTGCCGCACAATCGCAAAAGCGATGAAAACGAGCCGCAGTATGTCGATGGCGCCGCCGAACTGATTCCCGAGGTCAAGCCAGCGGTCGACGCGTTCCTTGAGGCCGGGTTCCTGAATGCCACCCGCAGCTTCGAGCAGGGCGGCATGCAACTGCCTACGCTGTTGTCCCAGGCCTGCTTTACCCAGTTCCAGGCCGCCAACATCGCCACCTCGTCCTACGCCATGCTGACCATGGGCGCGGCCAACCTAATCGAGACCTTCGGTAATGAGGAGCAGAAACAGCGCTTCCTGCAACCGATGATCGAGGGTCGGTTCTTCGGCACCATGGCCCTGACCGAGCCGCATGCCGGTTCCTCGCTGTCGGACATTCGCACCAAGGCCGAACCGGCCGCCGATGGCAGCTATCGACTCAAGGGCAACAAGATTTTCATTTCCGGCGGCGATCACCCGCTGTCGGAAAACATCGTGCACATGGTGCTGGCCAAGCTGCCCGATGCACCTGCCGGGGTCAAAGGCATCAGCCTGTTCATCGTGCCCAAGTTCCTGGTCAACGATGACGGCAGCCTGGGCCAGCGCAATGATGTGACCCTGGCCGGCCTGTTCCACAAGATGGGCTGGCGCGGTACTACTTCCACCGCGCTGAACTTCGGTGACAATGGCGAGTGCGTCGGCTATCTGGTGGGCAAGCCGCATCACGGTCTGAACTACATGTTCCAGATGATGAACGAGGCCCGCATTGGCGTTGGCATGGGTGCGGTCATGCTCGGCTACGCCGGCTACCAGTACTCGCTGGACTACGCCCGCAACCGCCCGCAGGGCCGTCTGCCGGACGGCAAGGACCCGACCAGCCCGCAGGTGGCAATCGTCGAGCACACCGACGTCAAACGTATGCTGCTGACCCAGAAGGCCTACGTTGAAGGTGGCTATGACCTGGGGCTCTATGCCTCACGACTGGTCGACGACAGTGAAACCCTGCCGACCGAGCAGGAGCGCAAAGACGCCCACCAGTTGCTCGATCTGCTGACCCCGATCGTCAAGGCCTGGCCGTCAGACTACTGCCTCAAGGCCAACGAACTGGCGATCCAGATTCTTGGTGGCCATGGCTACACCCGTGAATACCCAGTCGAGCAGTACTACCGCGACAATCGCCTGAACCCGATCCATGAAGGCACCAACGGCATCCAGTCGCTGGATCTGCTGGGGCGCAAGGTGGTGATGAACAACGGCGCCGCGCTCAAGCAGCTGTCGGCCCTGATTCAGGACACCTGCCAGCGTGCTGGCGAGCATGCCGAGCTGAACGGCCTGCGCGAGCCGCTGGAAAAGCTCCATGCGCATCTGGGCAAGGTGACCCTGAGCCTGCTCGGCAACCTCGGCCAGGGCAAGGTCAACGAGGCGCTGGCCAACTCGATCCTGTACCTCAACAGCTTCGGTCATATGGTGATCGGCTGGCGCTGGCTGGAACAGGCCGTTCGCGCCCAGCAGGGCCTGAATGCCGGCAACCCGGCTGATGCCGACTTCTATCGCGGCAAGCTGCAAGCCGCCCGTTACTTCCTGACTTGGGAAGTACCGAGCTGCCACCATGCACTGAACCTGCTGGAAAGCCTGGACCCTACCTGTCTGGAAATGCAGGACGCCTGGTTCTAAGCCTCAACGCTGCTTCCTTGTGCCCCGGCCACCAAGGCCGGAGCGCAAGGAAGCGCTTCCCAATACCAGCCAGTCAGACTACCCTTCTGTCAGTCACTGTCTGGAAGCTGCTTCATGCGTTATCCGCTCGTTCTTGTTCTATTCCTGTCCCTGATCTGGCCGCTGCCGGGCTTCGCCCAGTCAGACCTGGATACCACGATTGAGTCGGTGCGCACTAGCATCGAGCACCTGGCCGAAAGCGCCTTGCCCGAGGCCGAGAAGAAGGAGTTGCAGGAGCTGTACCAAAGCACTTTGGGCTTTTTGCAGCGCAGCAAGACATCCGACGAAAACCTGGCCGCCCTGCGCCAGGAGCTGGATCAGGCGCCTACAGTCATCAGCGATCTGCGCCGCCAGTCCGAACAACTCAAGGTCACCGACAGCGACCAGTTGCGCCAGCGCTATACCAATCAGAACCTGGGCAGCCTGGAAGAGCTGCTGGGCAACAAGGTCGGCCAGATGTTCGCCTGGCAAAACGAACTGACCAGCGTCAATAGCGACCTGATTGCCGCCCAGACCCGACCAGAACGCACCCAATCCAGTATTTCCAGCAACCAGACCCGCGAACAGGCCATCAACGAGCAGCTTCGGCTGCTGCAACGCCAGCCCGACAGTGCCGTTAAAAGCGCCAGACAGAGCATGCTGCGGGCCGAACTGCAAAGCCTGCAACGAGCCAACGACCTGCTGCGCCAGCGGCTGCTTGGTAACAGCGTGCTGCAGGATATCGCCACCCAGAAACGCGACCTGCTGAGCCGGCAAATCAGCGAGATCGAAACCGATATCGAGATCCTTCAGGATGTGATCGACGAAAAGCGCCGCACCCAGTCGGAACAGGCTGTCAGCGACGTGGCCAGCCAGGTACTGGAGGGTAGCGAACATCGGGTGTTGCGCGAACAGGCTGGGCTCAACCGCCAGCTCAGCGAAGAGCTGCTGCGAATCACCAACCAGATGAGCGATCTGACCCGCAAGAACATCCTGACCCAGCAGCAGATCGACAGCCTGACCCAGATTGACCAGGCGCTGGAACAGCAGATCAGCGTACTGGAAGGCAGCCTGGTACTGTCACGCATCCTCCAGCAGCAAAAACGCAACTTGCCCCAGGTCCGGGTCGACTCCAGCGTCACCGAACTGATTGCTGAGTTGCGCCTGCGTCAGTTCGAACTGACTCAGCTACGCGATGAGCTGGCCACACCCAGTGCCTATCTGGAACGAGTGCTGCAGCGCCTGCCGGAAAGCCTGCGCGATGAATTGCGCCCGGACCTTGAACAGGTGGTCAACAGCCGGCCCACTCTGGTCGAGCAATTGATCACCAACAGCAACAATCTGCTGAGCCTGGCCATTACCCTGCAACTGAATCAACGCCAGCTTCAGCAACTGAGCGGCGACCTGCGTCGCACCATTGATGACCAGTTGTTCTGGGTGCCCAGCAACCGGCCAATCGACAAATCCTGGCTGACCGCCCTGCCGGGCCGTATCGGCCAGCAGTGGACCGAGCTGGCTCTACTGCAACAATCCGGCCTGCTAATCAAGGCGTTGAGAGACAACCTGCTGGGTGTAGGGCTATTGATCATCGGCCTGGGACTGTACTTCTGGCGACGACCGCTGCTACGTCGGACCTTGCAAAACGTGCATGATGACATTGGCCATTTCCGCCGTGACAGCAGCAGACATACACCCAAGGCAATACTGCTGACGGCGTTACTGGTTACGCCCGTACCTTTCGTGTTGGCCGGGCTGGGCCTGATTCTGAAGCTGAGTGAAACCGACGACCTGACGGCGCTGAGTGCGGCCCTGCTGCAAGCCGCGCTGGCCTGGTTCGTCCTGCATCTGCTGTACCGGGTATTCGATGCCCAGGGCATTGCCGAGCGGCATTTCCGCTGGGACACCACACTGGTGCAGCGCCTGCACCGCCTGACCCGCGACGTGGCCTGGGTCGCCTTGCCTCTGGTGGTAGTGATCGCCCTGGCCGAAGTGCTGCCCGAGCACTTAAATGACGACGTACTCGGCCGGCTGATCATGTTCTTCGGCCTGCTGGGGCTTGGGATCCTGTTAGTGCGGCTGATGTGGCGTACCGAGCCGCTCTACAGCTCCCGCCTGGTTCACCATAGCGCCACCTTGGTACTCGGCCTGACGCCTCTGATTCTGGCCGGCATGACCGCCTGGGGTTATCACTACACCTCGATCAGACTGGCCGACCGGTTCATCGACACCCTGTATCTGATCGTGGCCTGGATGCTGGTTGAAGGCACTGTAGTGCGCAACCTCAACGTTGCCGGTCGCCGGCTGGCCTATCAACGGGCGCTGAGCAAGCGCCAGGCTGCACAGCAGCAAGCCAAGGAAAGCAGCGAGGACTCAGAGATCGTCGCGGTCGAAATCCCGGAAATGAACCTCCAGCAGATTAACCAGCAATCTCTGCGGCTGGCCAAACTCGGTCTGCTGCTGTTGTTCGGCGTATTGGTCTATCTGACCTGGTCGGATCTGGTCAGTGCGGCCTCTTATCTGGAGTCGATTGCCCTTTGGGAATACAACAGCGGGACCGCAGACAACCCGATAATCGTACCCATGAGCGCCGCCGATGTGCTCGGCGCACTGGTCATCGTGGTGCTGACCGTCACGCTGGCCCGCAACCTGCCGGGCCTGCTGGAAATTCTGGTGTTGTCGCGCATGGAGCTGCGCCAGGGCAGCAGCTACGCCATTACCACCCTGCTCAGCTACACCATCATCAGCATCGGTATCATCAGCGGCCTGTCGGCGCTTGGCGTGAGCTGGGACAAGCTGCAATGGCTGGTGGCCGCGCTGGGTGTTGGCCTGGGCTTTGGCTTGCAGGAAATCTTCGCCAACTTCATTTCCGGCCTGATCATCCTGTTCGAGCGACCGGTACGCATCGGTGACGTGGTGACCATTGGCACGCTGTCCGGCACGGTCAACCGCATCCGGATTCGCGCCACCACCATCACCGATTTCGACCGCAAGGAAATCATCGTCCCGAACAAGACTTTCGTCACCAGCCAGTTGATCAACTGGTCGCTGAACGACACCGTGACCCGGGTGACGGTCAAACTCGGGGCGGCCTATGGTTCGGACCTGGCGCTGATCAAGCAATTGCTGCTGCAGATCGCTGACAACAACAGCCGGGTACTCAAAGAGCCGGCGCCGGTTGTACTGTTCCTCAACTTTGGTGACAGCACCCTGGATCATGAGCTGCGTATTCATGTGAAGGAACTGGGTGACCGCAACCCGGCCATCGATGAAATCAACCGTGAAATCGACCGGCTGTTCCGCGAACACAACATCGAAATCGCCTTCCGCCAGGTCGACGTCAACCTGCGCACCAGCGAAGGTCTGGAGAAGCTGATCGAAAGCCGCAAGGGCTAAGGGGCTGGAAACTGCGAGCCTTGATTGGGAACGAGCCTAACGCTTGAAGCTTTGGGCTCGAAGCCTGAAAATGCCGCAGTCCACCACCTCGAGAACTCTCCGATGCCCAAAGCTTCCGAATTGAAAAAAGGCCAGATCGTGCAGGTCAACGGCCAGCCGCACATCGTCTCGCAGATCGACGTCAAAAGCCCGTCCTCGCGCAGCGGCACCACCCTGTACAAGGTGCGCTTCAACCATGTGCAGACCAAGCAGAAAGTCGACCAGAGCCTGACCGGCGATGACTTTCTGACCCCGGTGGACTTTCAGAAGCGCCCGGTTGCTTTCCTCTATCAGGATGCCGACGGCTACACCTTCATGGATAACGAAGACTTCGCCCAGTTCACCCTGAGTGCCGAACAACTCGAAGAGCAGTTGCCCTATCTGTACGAGAGTATCGAAGGTTTGTATGGCCTGCTGGTTGAAGGCAACCTGGTTGGCGTGGAGCTGCCAGCCGTGGTGGAAATGCCGATTGAAGACACCCCGCCGGCGATCAAGGGCTCTTCGGCCAGCGCCCGGACCAAGACTGCACGCTTTGCCACCGGCCTGGAAATCCAGATCCCCGAGTACCTGGAAACCGGTGAAGTGGTGCGCATCAACACCGAATCCGGCAAGTTCATGTCCCGCGCCTGATGCGCGGCAAGCCACAACAGACAGAAGAGAGCCCCATGACCAGCCCCCACATCATCGAGCCTACCAGCCCTGCCGACGCCTGCGTGATCTGGCTGCATGGCCTTGGCGCCGACCGCTTCGACTTCGTCCCGGTAGTCCAGATGCTCGGCCTGCCGGCCGGGCATGGCATTCGCTTCATCTTTCCCCAGGCGCCGACTCGACCGGTCACCATCAATGGCGGCTTCCCGATGCCAAGCTGGTACGACATTCTCGGCATGGCGCCAGCCCGCGCCATCAATCATGAACAGTTGCAGCAATCGGCTGACAGTGTCGAAGCTCTGATTCAGCAACAGCTGGCAGAGGGCATTGCTGCCGAGCGCATCATCCTGGCCGGTTTCTCCCAGGGCGGCGCGGTTGTGCTGCACAACGCTGCTCAGCAACGCCGGGCACTGGGCGGGGTCATGGCGCTGTCGACCTACGGCCCGACCCTGGACAGTCTGCTGGCCACCCCCGGCGCACCAGCCCTGGACATCTTCTTCGGTCACGGCCGCCACGACGACATCGTTCTGCCGGCCATGGGGCGTGATGCCTGTGAGCGCATGCAGGCCGCCGGTCACCGTGTGGAGTGGCATGACTACCCGATGACCCACGAAGTCTGCCCGCAGGAAATTGCCGACATCCGTCACTGGCTGGGCAGCCGGCTCGGTCTCTGAATCCAGCTTGCGATTCGCCAGCCAACCCCGTCATCGCGCAAGGGCCACAGTGCAGACAGGTGCGGGGTTGAACTGGCTCCCTCTCTCCTGTCATCGCGAGGGCCACCGGCCCGTGGCGATCCAGATGCCTGGCGTATGCACGCGGCAACAATCTGAACTGTTCAAAAAATCACCGGCCGGAGTCTTCGCACTCCGCCCGGCTTGCATTACACTGGCCCGTTGACACTCACCCTCAAGCCAGAGAGATGCCTGTGCTTAAAGCACTAAAAAAATTATTCAACAAACCCGGAGAGCCGCTGCAGGAAGACAGCCTGCCCGACATTGAAAAACAGCAGGCGGCTGCCAAGGAAAAAAGCCGCGCGCCCAGGGACAGCAAGCCCCGTCAGGACAAGCCCCAGGCCGGTAAAGACGCACGCAAACCCCGACAGCAGGACAAACCCAAGCGTAAATCCCAGGCACCGGCCGAACCAGCCAAGCCCTGGTCGCTACACGATTTCCAGGTCGCTCCGGCCGAAGGTAAGACCCGCTTCCACGACTTCCCGCTGCCCGACAGCATGATGCGCGCCATTCAGGAGCAGGGCTTCAGCTATTGCACCCCGATTCAGGCTGCCGTACTGGGCAAGACCCTGCGTGGCCAGGACGCTATCGGCCGGGCCCAGACCGGCACCGGCAAGACTGCCGCGTTCCTCACCTCGACCATCTCCCAGTTGCTGGACACCCCGCCACCAGACGAACGCTTCATGGGCGAGCCGCGCGCGCTGATCATTGCCCCGACCCGCGAGCTGGTCATGCAGATTGCCAGCGACGCCGAAGGTCTGACCAAGCACTGCAAGCTCAACGTCATGACCTTCGTCGGCGGCATGGATATCGACAAGCAACTGCGTCAGCTCGAACAGCGCTACTGCGACATTCTGGTCGCCACTCCAGGCCGGTTGCTGGACTTCTGCAACCGGGGTGAAGTGCATCTGGATCTGGTGGAAATACTGGTCCTGGATGAAGCCGACCGCATGCTCGACATGGGCTTTATTCCCCAGGTTCGGCAGATCATCCGCCAGACTCCGCGCAAGGGTGAGCGCCAGACCCTGCTGTTTTCGGCCACCTTCAGCGATGACGTGATGAACCTGGCCCGGCAATGGACTGAAAATCCCGCAGTGGTCGAAATTGAACCAGAACGCCCGGCCTCGGAAAACGTCACCCAGCAGGTCTATGCGGTCAGCGGCAGCGACAAATACAAGCTGCTGTTCAACCTGGTGACCCAGCTGGAACTGGAACGGGTGATGGTGTTCGCCAACCGCAAGGACGAAGTGCGGCGCATTCAGGAGCGCCTGGTACGCGACGGTATCGATGCCGCGCAACTGTCCGGCGACGTGCCGCAGCAAAAGCGCGTGCGTACTCTGGAGAACTTCAAGAACGGCAAGCTGCGCGTACTGGTGGCCACCGATGTGGCCGGACGCGGTATTCATATCGACGGCATCAGCCACGTGATCAACTACACCCTGCCGGAAGATCCCGAAGACTACGTGCACCGTATCGGGCGTACCGGGCGCGCTGGCGCCAAGGGGACCTCGATCAGTTTTGCCGGTGAGGATGATGCCTTCCAGGTGCCGCCGATCGAGGAACTGCTGGGCGGCAAGCTGGACTGCATTCCACCGGAGGAGCGTTTCCTCAAGCCGGTGCCCAAGCGCCAGCACAGCGCCGAAGAGCATGCCGAAATCCGCGCTAACGAGACCGCCCAGGCCGAAGCCGCCGCCCGTGCCCGCCGGCGCAGCAGCAACCGCCGCGATACCCACCGTCGCTAAGGAAGCATTGATTAATTGCACGCAAGCTCAGTAGCCCAGTTGGCGCTGACCTGTTCTGGACTGTCGATGCCCTGGACGGGCATCGTCAAGCCCCCAGGGATGGGTTCACGGCGTGTCCAGAACAGGTCAGCGACAATTGGGCCAACACTGAAACAGGCTTAACCAGTGTTCCCAAAGCAAATCAATCAGGGAATGTTCCAACCGAGGCGCGGCAATTTTTCAACTGCCGGGCCGATGACTATAACGTGGTTTTTTCACCCCTGCCCAGCGCTGTTCGTCGATTGATGAATTAAATTTTTTTGCGCTTGTCAGCGTCACGAAAGCTGCGCTATACCTCGTTCAACCGGTTCCAACCCAAGGGTGATCCCTTGATACCCATGGGCGACGAGAACCGGCCCCGCGGACTGCCAGGTCCCGCCAGGGCACTGATACAGTCCGGAATGATCGGCCCCTTGCGAGGTGTACGCCTATGGATGCGTGCGGACATACCCGACACACTTTCTACGTCCTTGATACCAATGTCCTGATTCACGACCCCAACGCCCTGCTCAACTTCGAGGAACACCACGTCATCATCCCGATGACAGTCCTGGAAGAACTCGACAAGCTCAAATCCGGAAAATCCAGCACCGCCGCCGACTGCCGCCAGGCAATTCGCGTGATCGACAAGACCCTGAATGATGCACCACCCGAGCAAGTTGAACAGGGCGTACCGATCCAGCGCGGCAAACTCGGCCCCAACGGCACGCTGGCAATCCTGATGGAAAAAGCGCCGACACCCTCGCTCTGCCTACCCAACGACCTCAACGACAACAAGATCATCAACCAGCTCTGCCTGCTCAAACAGCTTCACCCCGAAGATCGCATCGTCCTGGTCTCCAAGGACATCAACATGCGCCTAAAGGCGCGTGGCTGCGGGATCGATGCCGAGGACTACCACACCGACCAACTGCTCGACGACATTGATCTGCTGGCTCGTGGTTACCATCAGGTCGAAGGTTCATTCTGGGACCGGGTTACCAAGGTCGAAACCCGGCAGTTGAGTGGCCAGACCCTGCACGATGTGCAACTGACCGACAACCTGCCCGCCCTGCACATCAACGATTTCATCATCGACGATCAGGGGTTCATCGGCTGGGTCAAATCAATCCAGGGTGGTCAGTTGTGTATCCGTGATCTGCATCAGGAGCCGCTGCTGCATCAGGAAGCCTGGGGCCTGCGCCCACGCGATGTGTTCCAGGCACTGGCCATGTACGCCTTGCTCGATCCAGACATCCATCTGGTCAACCTGACCGGCGCTGCCGGCTCGGGCAAGACCATCCTGGCGCTGGCCGCAGCCATCGAGCAGACCATGGTCAGCAAGACCTACCGGCGGATCATTGCCACCCGCAGCACCCAGGGCCTGGACGAAGACATTGGTTTTCTGCCCGGCACCGAAGCGGAGAAAATGGAACCCTGGCTCGGCGCGATCACCGACAATCTGGAAGCCCTGCACTTGGATGACGAGTGCACCCACAGCAGTGTCGATTACATCCTCGACCGGGTGCCGCTACAGTTCAAATCCCTGAACTACATTCGCGGTCGCAGCTTTCAGCAAAGCTTCATCCTGATCGACGAAAGCCAGAACCTCACCCCGCACCAGATCAAGACCATCATCACCCGTGCCGGCAGCGGCTCGAAGGTGGTCTGCCTGGGCAACCTGGCGCAGATCGACACGCCCTACCTCAACGCCACCAGTTCAGGCCTGACCTACCTGACCGAATGCTTCAAGGACTTCCCCCACGGTGTGCACATTCACCTGCAGGGCGTTCCGCGTTCGCTGTTGGCCGAGTATGCGGAGAGTCATCTGTAAAACCCTTCACCGGAGGCTGGCAACCCCAGCCTCCGGCCTTCTAAGTCATTGCCGGGCTATTCCAGGGTAAACCACTGTACTTCGACGCGGCGATTGAGATCACTGTTGCTGCCGACCGGCTCTTCCCAGCCACGCCCGACCAGCTCGATCCGGTCACGCTCAATGTCCGGGTGACGTTCCATCAGCGCATCGGCCACCGCCTGGGTACGTTGGCGCGACAACTCCATAGCCTTCATCGCCATGGTACGCACCAGTGCCGGTCCGCCCTGACGCTCGAACTCGGGCACGCTCTGGTCATCGACGTGCCCTCTCAGCAGCACCATTGAACCCGGACTGACCTGCAGGAAGCGCTTGATATCATCCAGAAACGCCTGGTTCTCGCTGGCCCGCGCATCCAGTACCGCTGAGTTGGGGTTGAAAAAGAAGCGGATGTCCTTGCTGAGCAGGGCATCACCCTCAATCGCTATACGGCTATGAGTCTTGATCGGCGCAATGGCAATGCTCTGACCGGCATAAATGCCACTGGCATCCAGCGCTTGCAGGGCGGCCAGATCGACGAAGCGGGCCGGATCGGACGGGTTGCGAATCAGGTTGCCGTAAGCCAGCACGGAAGACTGGAAAATACCCTGGTAGGAGCCGGCCGAGTCAATGGTGCCTTCGAAAAAGGCCTTGTTCTCCGGCACGTTGCTGAAGTGCACCTTGCCAAGCTCGTCCCGTGTCTCGTCCTCGCTCCAGCCAAAAGCCCGGCCAACCAGGGCCAGATGGGCCTCTGGGGTTTCACGCAGTTGTCGGTTACCTTCCATCAGGCCATGCACCAGACCTTCAACCATGCGCGGCTGGCTTTCGGCAAAGCCCTTGTTGACCAGCAGCAGGTCGGCGATGACCAGCAGGTTGCGGTTTGAGACCAGCATTTTCGCCAGACCGCGCGACTCTGCCACAACCTGATCGGTACGCGGCGACCAGCCCACACAACCGTTCAGACGCCCGGTGTCAGCCTCCAGCACCTGTGTATAGGCGTCGCAGGCAACCACCGCATCTTCATAAAACACCAGTCCAAGCTCAGCCGCGCCCGGACGTGCATCCAGATCATCCAACACCCGGATCGGCACGCCTGCCTCGGAAGCCAGATAACGGATAAAGAAGTCGCTCTCATTGAATTGGCTTGCTGCCAGCACCTTGCCCTTGAGCTGGTTGATGCTGGTGATGCCCTGATCTACCACGACCTGATTGGCGCCCCGTGAGAAGGCAATCTGGGCCGGCACCTTGACCTCGAACTGACGTCCCAACACGGCCAGCACATCGGCAGTGGTGACCGAAGCCCCGACCTGACCGCTGTTGAGCTTCGACCAACCCTCTTCTTCACTCAAGGTCAGCCGCACCTGAAAGCCGTACTCACGGGCAAAAATCGAATCCGGATTAGGCTCCAGCCCGCCGTTGGCGACGACCAGACCGGCGTAACCAGCGTACTCACTGATATCCACATCAACCACACCGCCCTGCGGCACATAGGGCGCAGCTGGGGCCAGCGTCGGCAAACTTTGCAGTGGCTCCTCGGGCACCGGCACACCGGAGGCGGGGGCGGAGTCCTGGGTTATGTCGGCTGCGCTCTCCTGATGGCCATCCCCATCCTGAGCAAGCATCCACACGCCCATGCCGACCAGGACCGCAACCAGCATGAAGAAAACAAAGATGCCGGCTACCGAACCGGCCTGCCGCTGTCGCAGCTCTTTCATGAACAATCTCCTTTTGTGATAAGCATCAGGCATCCCTTGCAGCATCAGGGCAATGCGCGCAGCCGGCTAAGTTACTTGACTCGCCGTTGCAACGAAAGCCCTTGAAGGTGATTAGCCGCCTCTATCAAACCAATACACACGCTCTTATGCGGCTTGCGGCATAATAGGCCCCAGCTATTAACGGAGGTGCTTTTATGCTGATGGTCATTTCCCCGGCCAAGACCCTGGATTACGACACCGCGCCGGTGATCAGCGATTACACCGAGCCACGCTTTGTCGAACATAGCCAGGCACTGATCAAGATCCTGCGCGACAAGTCGGTACAGGACATTGCCGAGTTGATGTCGTTGTCGGACAAGCTGGCCGCGCTTAACGTTGCCCGCTACGGCAGCTGGCACCCGCAGAGCACGCCCGAGAATGCCAAGCAGGCGCTGCTGGCCTTCAAGGGGGATGTCTATACCGGGCTGAACGCCGAGGATTTCGAGGCTGAGGACTTCGCCTTCGCCCAGCGTCACCTGCGCATGCTGTCAGGCCTCTACGGGCTGCTGCGCCCACTGGATCTGATGCAGCCGTATCGACTGGAAATGGGCACCAGGCTGGCCAACCCGCAGGGCAAGGACCTGTATGCGTTCTGGGGGGATCAGATCAGTGAATGGCTGAACCAGGACCTGGCCGAACAGGGCGATCAGGTGTTGCTCAACCTGGCCTCGCAGGAATACTTTGGCGCAGTCAAACCCAAGGCGCTGAACGCCAGGGTGATCAATACCGAGTTCCGCGACCAGAAGAACGGGCAGTACAAGATCATCAGCTTTTACGCCAAAAAGGCCCGTGGCCTGATGGCCCGCTACGTGATCAAGGAGCGCCTGACCGATCCGCAAGCGCTAAAGGACTTCAACCTGGACGGCTACTACTACGACCCGGCCAGCTCCAGCGACGACAAGCTGGTGTTTCTACGCGACGAGCAGAGCTGAGCCCACTGGATCGCCACGGGCCTACGGCCCTCGCGATGACGGGGAAGAGGTGCGGACCCTGCCTGCACGGACTCCCGCCCCGCCAAAAGCATACAGCCCTCTCTCCCACCAAGGAGAGAGGGTACAGCCTCGTCCCCGCCAGAAGCGTACAGCCCTCCGCTTCTGCCGAGGAAAAAGAGCGCACGCCAGGGGAGCGAGCGCAGCCCACACGCAGGGCACCACCGCCTCCCCGTCATTGCGAGCCGCGTAGCGGCGTGGCAATCCAGACCCGGGGCGATCAGCTATCAAAACCCGGGTAAAGCCGCTGCACCTTGCGCAGCAGAGCCGGCCAGGCCAGGTTGGCGCCAGCGCCCTTGGTAACGTCGCGCATGCTCTGAATCGCGCTATCAAGAATCACCTGCGGAATCGGAATCAGCTCACTGCCACCGGCCTGAGCCTGGACCTGAATCTCGCAGCAACGCTGCAGGGTATACATGCCCAAGAAGGCTTCAGCGACGTTGCGGCCACAGGTCATCAGACCGTGGTTGCGCAGCACCATGTTCTTGGTCATGCCCAGATCCTTCTGCAAGCGCACTTTCTCGTCCTCACGCAGGGCCACACCCTCATAATCGTGGTAGGACAGGCTGCTGAGCACAAACAGTGCCTGCTGGGAAATCGGCAAAATGCCGTCCTTCTGCGCCGATACACCAACACCGGCATTGGTGTGAGTGTGCAGCACGCAACCAACATCGTGACGCACCTCATGCACAGCGCTGTGGATGGTGAACCCGGCCGGATTGATATCGTAGGGCGAGTCCATCAGCTTGTTGCCTTCCAGGTCGATCTTGACCAGATTGGAGGCGGTAATTTCTTCAAACATCAACCCATAGGGGTTGATCAGAAAATGTTCGGTGCCCGGGATCTTGGCTGAGATATGAGTGAATACCACATCATCCCAACCGTACATGGCGACCAGGCGATAGCAGGCGGCCAGATCGACACGGGTCTGCCATTCCTCGGCGCTGACCTGATCCTTGACGTCGAGTACCGGCAGGTTCTGCATTGCATTCATCGGGCTATCCTCTTGTGATTGTTGGGATCACTGATCCACAGCCGGCCAAGATGCGGCATACTGTCGCGATCAGTCATAGGGGGAGTCTAGACCGTGACCGCGAAGCGGACTGTCTCGCAATTTACAGTGTCGGGCAAAGCCGAAGAGCATAAATTGGCCAAGCTGCTACAGGACAACCGCTGGTTCAGCGAATTGCCACAGCCGGTACTCGACGATATCCAGGCCCAGGCCCGTTATCGCAAGCTGGAAGATGGCGAGAGCGTCTACGCCAAGGATGACATGCCCGATGGCCTGTACGGGGTACTCAGTGGCGCGGCCCGGATCAGCAACATCGGCCAGGACGGACGCGAGGCGGTACTGGCAATTCTCAGCCCGGGTAGCTGGTTCGGTGAGGTGTCGCTGTTCGATGGCCTGCCGCGCTCACATGATACCCACGCCAGCGGCCCGACCGAACTGCTGTTCATTCCACGCCAGAATTTTCAGCAGTTGCTGGAACGTCATGCCGAGCTTTACCCGCTGTTCATGCGCCTGCTCTGCCGCCGCCTTCGGTTGTCATTCACCATGCAGGAAGACAGCGCCCTGCTGCCTCTGCCATCGCGCCTGGCCAAACGTCTGCTGATGCATGCCCACAACTACGGCCAGACCGAAGAATCCGGCGGCCGGCTGGCAGTGCAACTGTCTCAGGAATCTCTGGGGCTGATGCTCAACAGTTCACGGCAAAGCATCAACAAGCTGCTCAAGCGCCTGGAGGCAGCCGGCTGGCTACAGATCCGCTACGGCCTGATCATCATCGCCGATGAACAGGCCCTGGCCCAGCTGGCCAACGGCGAGCAGCCGGAAGACGTCAGCCCTTGAGCAGTGCGGCCAGTTCGTCGATCCAGGGCTCGGCGTCGAGTTCGGGGGTCACGGTTTCACTGGCATCCAGTTGCAACATCGGCAGCGCCTCACGGGCCTGCAACTCCAGCATCAGCTCGCGTAGCAGTTGACCACCCTGGCAGAAGGTATCGCCATAGGAGGAATCGCCCAGGGCGATCACCCCGAACGGTACGCCAGTGAACAGCGGGAAGCGATCCTGCAGTTCGTGATAGAACGGCAGCAGGCTGTCGGGCAACTCGCCCATGCCGGTGGTCGACGTACACAACACAATGGCTTGAGGCTGGCTGGCCAGCAGCGCATCCACCGTTGCCGGCTTGACCCGGCTTACTTGCAAACCGGCTGCGGCCAGACGCGCGGCGGCCTCATCAGCCACCAGATCTGCCGTGCCATAAACCGAACCACTGACTACCGTGACCTGCATAAACGCCCCCATGACTGTTGAACGGGGGCTATTATGCCGGATTAGGAACCGGACTGCCCGGCCATGGACAGCCAGACCCGATCCGATAGAATGTCAGCAAACCCTATGAGAGCGCTGCGGCAATGATCAATGCCAAACTACTGCAAATGGTGGTCAATGCATCCAATGACGGCATCGTGGTGGCCGAACAGGAAGGCGACGACAACATTCTGATTTACGTGAACGAAGCCTTCGAGCGGCTGACCGGCTTCAAGGCCGAGGACATCCTTTACCAGGACTGCCGCTTCCTGCAGAAAGATGATCGCGACCAGCCCGGCCTGCGCAACATTCGCGAGGCGATCCGCGCTGGCCGCCCCTGCCGTGAGGTGATACGCAACTATCACAAGGACGGCTCGCTGTTCTGGAATGAACTATCGATCACACCGGTGTTCAACGAAGCTGATCAGCTCACCTACTTCATCGGCATTCAGAAGGATGTCACCGTCCAGGTCGAAGCCCAGCAGCGGTTGCAGGAGCTGGAAGCCCAGGTAGCCCAGCTCAAGCAGCAACTGGCTGCCCTGAACGGCGATCAGGGCTGATCCAGACGACCGCCCAGTAACGCCCGCAGACGCCAGGTCAGACCCTGGTCCAACTCACCCAGCAGCACCACGCCCTGCTTGCTCAGGGCCACGCTCTGCTGCTGGCAAGCATCCCCTACCAACGCCAGCGGGCACTCCAGCGCCTGCTCCAGGCGGCGCAGGGTGGTCAGCACCCCGCCCTCCAGAGGCTGATCGGCGTACAACAGCACGGCGGCATAGCCATCCGCCGGGATCTGGCCAGCCAAACTCGCCAACCCCACCGGCTCGAACAGACTGACAGGCGCGGCATCAGCATCGGCAATCAGCGCCGCCGCCAGCAATAGCTCCAGCTCTTGCTGAGGTCCCGGCAGATTGATCAACAGCACACTGGGCGCCTCTGGGCTGTGATAGGCAATCCGCTGGAACAGCCGGCTGCGCAAGAAACCATCCAGCAAAGCCCAGCAGGCCGGTCCGGTACTCTGCGAGCGTTCACGCCAGATTCGCCAGACCGGCAGCAGAACATCGGCAAAGGCTACCGCCAGCGGAAAACTGGCCATGATCTGACCATAGACCGACTCCAGTTGGCGCACGTCAAACCCCGCCAACGCTGCATGCAACCGCTCGCGCCAGATCCGCAGTGCAGCCGGCAAGGGCTCGGCATCGGCAGTGGCTGCCGGTTCAGGTAGTGGCTGCCGGTCGATGACCGACGCTACCTTGCTGACCGTAACGCCCCGCTTGATCCAGGCGGTAATGGCCCGCACTCGCTCAATATCGGCCATCGAGTACAGGCGGTGACCACTGTCGGTCCGGTGCGGGACCAATAACCCATAGCGGCGCTCCCAGGCCCGCAGGGTTACCGAGTTGACTCCGGTCAGGCGCGACACTTCACGGATCGGATAAAGCTCCTCCTGCTCCAGTCGCTCGAGCGGGCAGCCTTCTGTATTGGCGCTATCATCGGTCATGTTGGCATGCTGTCTGTTGTCCGCCGACAGGCGGTGTTGGCTCAAACGGAACACGGCGTTAATTAAGTTGTACCAGTATTGTACAACAGCGCAAACACTGTAACACTTTGCAGAACAACCAGAGCGGTTAAAGGTATCCGGACCACAACGCGCTACAGTCCCGGGCGGGTTTGCATGATAATATTCATCGCCCGTCCAGAACATGGACATCCAGAAGGCTGAAGATGAACGACACCCCAGCAGTGCTGATTACCGGCGGCGCCCAACGCGTTGGCCTGCACTGTGCGCGTCGGTTCGTCGAGGACGGCTACCCGGTGATCATCACCTGCCGTCGGTTGCGCCAGGAGTGGCAGGCAAATCCGTTACAGGGCATTGAGCCGATCCTCGCCGACTTTTCCACCCAGGCCGGAATCGAACGGCTGGTCGCTCAGCTCCACGAGCGCGGCACCCGGTTGCGGGCACTGATTCACAATGCCTCGCTCTGGCTCGATGACAGCCACGCCGGCGAAGGCTTCCAGCAGATGTTCATGATCCACATGCAGGCCCCCTATCTGCTGAACCTGGCCTGCGCCGACCTGTTCCCCAACGATCAGCCGGCCGACATCATCCACCTGAGCGATGACGTGACCCGTCGCGGCAGTGCCAAACATATCGCCTACGCCGCCAGCAAATCCGGCCTGGAAGGAATGACCCGCTCCTTCGCGGCCCGTTTCGCACCACGGATCAAGGTCAATGCCATCGCCCCAGCCCTGATCATGTTCAACGACGGCGACAGCCCCGCCT